>SWCB01004593.1_pt1 | contig 63881 bp, 50 predicted proteins | sample 4692901 | NCBI WGS metagenome assembly SWCB01 (sample SAMN10267276, study PRJNA491770) | bioreactor metagenome | isolation source: DHS bioreactor inoculated with subseafloor sediment | place: Japan: off Shimokita Peninsula | collected 2006-08 | reverse complement strand
TTAGGTATTTAATTTATAATTACACACGCCTCGTGGCGCACCAAAGATGCACTAAGTATTGAATACTTTCTTTGTGTAACTTAGCGCCTTAGTGGCTTAGTCGCTCATTTCAAACTTCCAATATGAAAATAACCCTTACCCTTTTCCTGCTGCTCGCCCAGCTTTTCGTCTTCAGCCAGTCATCGCTAACTGAAACCCGGGCTTCCCATTTTGCAAAACTTGCGTTGAAGTGCATTCCACAGGAATATCCCAACAAACCCGGCGAAGTGGTGGGCAGCGTCAACGACATCAAACCGGTGCGGGAATACCGTCCTGCTTTTTATGGCTGCTTCGACTGGCACTCCTCGGTGCATGGCCACTGGATGCTGGTGAAACTACTGAAGGAATTCCCTGAGCTACCTGAAGCGGGAGAAATCGAAACAGCCCTCAGCCAGAACCTTACACCTGAAAACATTCTTGTAGAAGTTCAATTCTTCCGCGACAGCAACAACAAATCCTTTGAGCGCACCTATGGCTGGGCGTGGCTGCTGAAACTGGCCGACGAACTCCACACCTGGGATAACCCCGATGCCCGGCTATGGGAAACAGCCCTTCAACCGCTTACCGATCTCATTTGCCAGTATTATATTGACTTTTTACCAAAGCTGGTTTATCCCATCCGGGTGGGCGAACATTCCAACACCGCCTTTGGCTTGTCTTTTGCGCTGGATTATGCCCGCACAACGCAAAATAAGCCGCTTGAAGCGATGATTGTGGCCCGGGCAGGGGATTTTTACCTGAGCGACCAAAACTGCCCTGAATCGTGGGAACCCAGCGGTTACGATTTTCTGTCGCCCTGCCTGATAGAAGCCGATTTGATGGCGAGGGTTTTGCCCGATGAAGAATTCATTACCTGGATCAATGCTTTCCTTCCGGGATTAAACACCGGCACCCTCAAAATAATGACCGAAACAGCAAAGGTTGGAGACAGGAGCGATGGAAAACTGGTGCATCTGGATGGACTTAATTTCTCCCGCGCCTGGTGCCTGAAAAATCTGGCCAACAAACCCGGCATGAACCAGGACGCCTTACTGACCGCAGCCCGGGAACACCTCGAAGCCGCCCTTCCCAATGTAGCCGATGGCGATTATGCCGGTGAACACTGGCTGGCTACTTTTGCGGTGATGGCGGTAACAACGGAATAGTATGTTGGCTTTCATGATTATTGTATCTTTGTAAAAAACACCCAAATGCATAGTCTTTTAGCAAATAACCTGGATAAAATCAGTGCATTATGTAAGTCACATAATGTCAGAACTTTGTTTGCATTTGGCTCTATCTGTACCGGGAGCTTTAACGATAACAGTGACGTAGATCTTCTGGTTTCGTTCAATCCGATGGATTATGGTGATTACGCTGACACCTATTTTATTCTAGCCGATAAGTTTGAAAGCGTTTTCCAGCGCCCGGTAGATTTAATTACCGATAAATCACTGTCAAATCCATATTTTATTGATAGCATAAACCGAACAAAAAAGTTGATTTATGGAGCATGAGATAAAGAAATTTCTGTTTGATATTATTGAATCTATAAACTCCATAGAGAGCTTTCTTGGTGATACCCGGGAATTTAAAATCTATATGGAAAATAAAATGCTTCGCCGGGCGGTTGAACGCGAGTTTGAAATCATAGGAGAAGCTATGAGCCGAATTGATAAAATTAACCCGGATATTATTATTTCGAGTAAACGGCAAATAATAAACATGCGGAATCGCGTGATACATGGATACGATAAAATTGATAATGAAATTATTTGGGGAACCATCGTTCGCCATTTGCCGTCACTAAAACAGGAAATTACTGAACTCCTAAAAAATTGAAAGCATTTTAGGTGAAAACCAACTACAATGGCCAAAGCACTTGTACCGGATGAAGGCCAGAGAAGGTGAAAACATTGCGTACCTCACAATGATGGCTGAACCTCCTGCTGAGCGAGATTAATTCTATCTTTGATGCTCAAAATAGTCCAAAGAAAGCCGGTTAATCACCAAAACAATTATCTATGAAATCATCCATGAAATCAATCTGGGCTTTAGCCCTTGTAATGCTTATCTCGTTTTCGGCTTGTGAAGACAACAAAGATCCGGAGGATACAGGTTGCAATCTGGAAACCAATGCTTCTGAGTTTTCAGAAGAAAGCCTGAATGTTACCTACAAAATTATAGCTACTGGAGATGTCAAAGTGACGAGTTTTTTCTATTTTGATGAAACAGGTAAGGTAGAAGTTCAAAACCCTACCCTACCCTACGAAAAGGAGGTAACGCTTAGTAGCCAAAAGACCATACAAGCCAGCGCATTGGGTAAAGTAACCAACGGTTCCATTAAGGTGTCCTATAAGGGAATTGGACAAAACACCACTTATGAAAGTTATGATATTTGCGCACAAACCACTAAATAGTTTTTGTCAATTAAGTGAAGTGCCTGATTCATAAAGCTTAAGATCACGTCCAGCGAAACTCCCTGAAAGCGAAGCTTACCAACCCTTTCAGGGAAAATCCAATACCTTTTCCCAAATATCACCTCTTCCTACCAAAATCTTTTTCTGCTCCACCTTCATAAAACTTTATGCACTATCTTTGTGTTAATTACTTCAAGCTGATTACGATCAATTTATGAGAACCCTCAAAATAGAACTTAAGGATAGCAAAGCATATAACCTGCTTCAGGAGTTGGAGGATAAACACCTGATAAGAATTGTGAAAGAACCTGATTTAAGTTCTTATGCTCTGCCAGGTGAGCCCATGAATGAAGAAGATTTTAAGGAATGGATTGAATATGCCAATGATTCACCAACATTAAGTTTTGCCGAAGCGAAAGAAAGATGGGCAATACAAAAGGAAAATCTCCAAAAGCTTATTCGATAAGAGTAAGCGAAAATGCGCTTCAAAACCTCAATGATATTATCGGATTTATAGCATTCGTAAAGCATCAGCCTGTGAATGCCCTGCGCGTTGGTGATAAAATCATGGGAACCATTGAACGTATTGAACACAACCCATTGTCATTCCGCGAATGCGACGAGATTCCCACCAGGTCAAAAACCTACCGAAAAGCGGTATGCATGAGCTGGCTTATCATTTACAAAATTATTGCAACTGAAATTACTATTCTAGGTATCATCCACAGTAGCAGAAGACCTGCTCTCATTAAAAAACTTCGAAAAATAAAATAGCTTCGGGTCCGGCTTTAAATCTTAGCCGGGAAGAGTATTCTATCCAAAAAGCATCTTCGGCTAAAGCCCGGAGAAAATGAAATCATTGCGCCTCTTTCCTGACTTCGACAGTTTAAAAACCTGTGATTTATAATTGATTTATATTCAATGAAATGGATATGCTTAGTCACCGAAATGGGTGACGCAAATAGATCCCGGAACCTTAAAACAACTTTTTTTAATAAGGTTTTGAAGATAGAATAAGGTTAGTGGGTGTGTGAGAGTGATCTGCTATTACTAAGGTTTTGAAGAGTAAATAAGGTTGATCCCGGAATTTTTTTATGTTATTTCCAGAAAAGGATAAAACCTTATTATTGCCTTTTTTTACCTCAGTAACCAAACTGCTTCCCCCACCACTTTTAACCTTATTTCTTCTTTCAACCTTATTTTTGGGGGATAACTTTTACGGTGACGCATTGTCAAAGTCAGGAGGTCAAAAACCTACCGAAAAGCGGTATGCATGAGCTGGCTTATCATTTACAAAATTATTGCAACTGAAATTACTATTCTAGGTATCATCCACAGTAGCAGAAGACCTGCTCTCATTAAAAAACTTCGAAAAATAAAATAGCTTCGGGTCATGCTTTAAATCACAACCGGGAAGAATACTTAACCCCATAAGCATTTTTTTGGCTAAAGCCAGCAGCAGCGGCCAAAACTCCGGCACCGGGCTGAGGCTCCAAGAAAATGAAATCATTGCGTTTATTTGCGCCTGCCCGCCGAAAAGCAATGCAGGCGGGTCTTTGAGTGGGTCCCTCCACCCTAAAACTGAAAATAAATAAATGGCTGAAAACTTGCCGAATAGGCCTGATAGCACAACACACCCGTGAACACCGCGGCAATCACTTTCACCGAAATGTGACTCCGCCCATAAAATTCCGCAATGCGGCCTTTGGTGCGGTAGGGCAGCCAGTGGCTGATGTAGCCCAGTAGCATCACCACGAAAACCAGGCGATACGCCATCAACACATTCAGGGCATTGGCCCAGTCCATATTACCGGCGACCTGTCTGTACCACTGCGAAATATGCTCCATGCTTGCACCACGGAAATAAATCCGTGTAAAGGTGATAAAGGTAAAGGTAAGCGCGATTTTCCAGATGACCGAAAGGCGGTTGTTTACCTTCTCCCAGGGGCTGATCTTGCGCCAGTACTTGTAAAAAACAATGCCGAGGCCGTTCAGCCCGCCCCAGATCACAAACTTCCACGAAGCACCATGCCACAGACCTCCAATCAACATGGTGAGCATTATGTTGATGTTGGTGATGATGTTACGGTTAACCGATGGGATAAAATATGCCAGCACCGAAGAAATCACCACCAGTCCACCCACAATCAGCGCGATGGTTAGATTGCCAAAAGCGACAAGCATGCCGCCAATGATGATGCCAGTGAATACAAACGAAGTTACGGAACCTTTGCGGTTTCCACCCAGAGGAATGTAAAGGTAATCTTTAAGGAAAGAGGACAGGGAAATGTGCCAGCGTTTCCAGAAATCACCACAATTCAAAGCTTTGTAGGGCGAGTCGAAATTCGCGGGCAGCCGGAAACCCATCAGCAGTGCCAGTCCGATGGCAATATCTGTGTAGCCGGAAAAATCACCGTAAATCTGTAGGGAATAGCCAATCATGGCCATAATGTTGGTGAAACCCGAGAACATGGATGGCGCATCGAACACCTTATCCAGAAAGTGCATAGCAATGTAATCGGCAAAAATCATCTTTTTGATCAATCCCTTGAGGATCATCAGGGTTCCCGTGTTGAATTCAGCACGGCTGATACGGGTTTTGCGCCGGGTTTGTGGGATAAATTCACCAGCACGCACAATCGGCCCAGCCACCAGTTGAGGGAAAAAAGTCACGAAAAAGCCAAAGTCAATCACCGATTTCACCGGTTTCAGCTTATCTCGAAAGATGTCCACGCAATAGGTGATGGTTTGAAAGGTAAAAAACGAAATCCCGACAGGCAGAATGATTTTATCCACCGTAAAATAAGTGCTACGACTCAGGCTGTTTCCCCATTCAGCAAGCCAGTGGTTTACTTCGAAACTACTATTGAAAATGTAGTTGAGGGAATCGGTCATGAAATAGGCGTACTTGAAGTAACCCAATATCAGCAGGTTAAGCGCCACGCTCAACGAAAGCAGGGCAAGTTTCAGGGTTTTCGCCCTGCTCTTAAAAATCCACCAGCCAATCCCGTAATTGCTGAGGGTAGTAAATACGAGTAGTCCGACGAAAACGCCGCTGGTTTTGTAATAGAAAAAGAGTGAAACCAGCAACAGATAGGCGTTTCTGACGTTTTTCCGACTATAAACCAGCGCAAAACCAAGGTAAACAATGGCAAAGAAAATCCAGAAGCTCGCCTGGGTAAAAATCAGCGGGAAGGCCTCCGAAAAGGCAAATATTTCCTTTAGCCTATTCATGTTTACGCGTAATTGAGTTCAACACTTCTCCGGTTTCATATCCGCAGGATTTTTCCCACTGGGTAGCCAACGCTTTGAGCAGAAGGTCCGCCTTTATGCTGTAGCCAATGGATGTAAAGTGAATACGGTCGCGGGGCATCCACTTTTTCTGGTACCATTGCTGGGAGGAGCCCAGGCCACCCATTATGGCATAAAAATCCCATACGGCCATTTCATATTTCCGGGCCAGACGATGAATGATGGATTGCTGGATGCGGGTGTTCTTGTTGGCGTATTTCCGCTTGTAATAGGAATCATTGGGCACCGTAAGCAAGACCGCACAATCTGGATTCACCCGCCAGATCATCTGCAAAAAGGATTCGTAATAAGCTTCAAATTTCAAAGAATCAAAATCTGGAGTATAGGCATCGTTGGTACCAATGGAAATGATAAACAGGTTGGGTTTGTATATTGAAAGCTGCTGCTCAAAGGCCGTGCATCGGCTATAGGATTCAAAACTGGCACCATTCACGCCTATGGAGGTAAATTCCACACCCGGATGATTGTTCATCAACTCAAAGCCCATCAGTTTAAATTGCGGGTTTCCGGTGGAATCGGTGCGCCGGATTTCAAGGTCAAGGATCTGTGTTTCCTGATCCAATTGAAATTCAACGAATCCGGCCACGGTATCCCAGCGTTCGCTTACGATAAAATTCATCGAATCAAGCAAATGAATACAGAAGGCGGAAGGCGGTGCATCATAAAATACCCGGATCCCGTCAAAAGTATAAGGATGAAGGGTGTAATTTTTGTAATTGGCAGCAATTCTCAGTGTATCAATGGTATCGGTCAGTACCGCGGTAATTCCCGAAAGACCCCAAAGTGAACTGTCTTTTTGTATGGAGCAGCGGTAACCTTTCCAACGCTCTTTGTTGCCTTCAATGCGATAATTCAGCGGGTTGTTGGTCGAAGCCAGATGAAAGGGAAAGACAAATCCCCTTTGTGCTTGCGCGTTGGGGTTCATGTTCTGAAGGTAAGTGCGCAGCTTGTTTGAATAAATATCGGCCTGAATGTGCGATCCGCCGATGTGGAAAATATGTACTTTGGTATTTTCGCCCTGATACACGCTGTCCAGTTTCCCGAAAAAGCGGTTAAACGCCTGAGAGGAATCCGCATAAGCGAGGACATTGTATTTTTCATGAATCAGGCTGCTGTCGGTTGTCAACACACTGTCGAGCACATATTCCTGGGCGTCCAGCGAAAGTGTAAAAAAGAGCAGTAGGAGGGAAGCGGCTATTTTCATCGGGACAGGTCGAGGTAAAGGGCATTGAAAAACAGTTCGGAAATAATACGTGAACCCTTTGGTGAAAAGTGTGTATAATCGGTGGAGGCCAATTCCTGTTCCACCCAATATTGCATGGAATTTTCGCCGCCCATGGCATCAAACATACTCCAGTAAGCAACACCATTGGAAAGGCAACGCTGTTTTAATTGCTGATTGAGATAGGGGAGAAGCGGGTAAGTGGTGTATTCGCCGTTCACCAGCGTGCTCATATCGCCCGGACCAATGAACATAAACACGGCATCAGGCATACGCTTGCGCAACCAGTTGATGTGGCCGGCCAGGTAACGGCTATAATTCACTACCCCAAGTGAGTCCTTGATGTAAGGCACGGTGTTGCCGCCATATTGCAGAATGACAACTTTCGGATTGAGTTTCGCGGCCATGCGGTTGAAGCCATAGGTGCTAAGTTTGCTGAATATCGTTCCCGATGCGCCCCGCATGGCAATGTTGTCCAACTGAACGCCACTTTCTCCATCCAGCGTAAGCCCATAAAAATCAGGACTTACTGTGCCTGCAAGTTCAATGTGTACTTCAGCCGGGGTGCTGCCGGTAATAATCTCAAAACAATGGTAGGCACCATCTGAAATAAGCGCACTCTCTTTTATCAGCTCACCATTGACGGAAACCCGAACATCCACCGGATCCAGTGCATTTCCGTAGTGCAAACCAATGCGATTGAACTGTTTAAGTCGCGAAAACGATTTGCCCGATGGCCGGATGGTGATGCCGGCGGTTAACATTGGCAAAATTTCGGTTTTGGTGCTGTCCACGAACGAAGGTTCAACCGGCGTAAACCTGGATATGGACGTGAAAACGCCATAATTCATATCCGGCAATTTGGCCTGGGTGGGATCGAACACCGCGTACCGAAGCCAGTTGTCGGTAACGGTAATTTCCGCAGCGATTTGGTCATAAACCTGCTTCACAGGCAAAAATCCCGGCCCGGTGCCACCGTAAATGCCTTGCAAACGGTTACGCAGGTAGCCCGAAATTCGGTCGCCCTCCAATTGGGAATCACCGTAATGCAAAATGCGGCAGCGGTCACTTTCCAGATGAGCATGTAGCTCATTCACAAACATTTCCCGGTTTTCAGGCCAGGAAATACGCACCAGCCGTGCCGTATCAATTTTGGTAAAATCAGGAATTGATGGTTTGAATTCTTCCGTAGGCAAAACGGCTTCAATGGCATGGACGATGCTATCGGCTAAAAGGTTGGTTTCTGCCTTTTGTTCCTGAAGAAATACGGAAGTCGTGGGATATTTAACTGTAATCCCAGGCAACTCTATCCCACTGCTTTTTCCCTGATCTGATGAACTGAATACCGAGATCAACAGCAACAACCCGAGGACAGTAAAAATAAATAAGGCGATTTTTCCGGGGCGCATGGGCAGTCAGCAGCTTAAAGGTCGTCGTAAAGTTGAATAAATTCGTAGCTATTTCCCATCGCTTCAAGGAATTTAATGAAATCGCTGAAGGCAATCACCAGAGAAGCCGTATTCAAATTGGGATGAAAACTGATTTTGGGCAACTTTTTCAGGTTCTCATCCAGAAAGAGATGCACATGGTGCTGTTCATCGTGAATTAAACCAAATGGAGAAACCGAACCGGGGGTCAGTCCCAGGTATTTTTGCATGCGTTGTTCCGAAGCAAAACTCAGTTTTCCTTGTTTCAGGCGCTGTTCAAGATCATGAATGGCCAGATTTTGCAGGTGGTCAAAAATCACCAGATAATGCCGGTTTCCCTTGTGATTCCTGAAAAAGAGGTTTTTACAATGGGTGGTTTCCCTGATGTCTTTCCAGTATTGCACCGCAATTTCGATGGTTGGTGCAGCCGGATGCTCATGATATTCAAAAGGAATACCAAGTTCATTCAGTTTTTGGTAGAGTAGGGGGTCGCCGTTCATGAAAATAGTCGTTAGTCGTTAGTCGGTTAGTCAGTTAGTTTGTTGGTCTTTAGTCTTTGGTCTTTAGCCGCATATTTTGGGTTTTAGATTTTGGGTCCACAATCGGCTCATTCGCCCAATATATTGTGATTCGCGCAAAAAAAGCAAGACTTGCAAGACGATTAGTTCGCCCATTCGCCGTATCGCTTAGTTCGCTCCCTCGCCCTACTTCTGAAGTCTTCGCCTCACTCCCCTTGTCTTTAATCCAAAGAAGGAACTTTAAACTGCAGAAACCGTCCCTCGTCCCTAATTCACCCCTTGTCGCCCCAACTCCTGGTCCCCTTGTCCTCTACATCGAAGCCGGATTTCAGATCGAAGGAAACGTCCCTCGTCCCTTTTTGCGTCCCTCGTCCCTAATCCACCAATCTTGCTAATGCGTTCTGTATTCTAACAATCACCTCCTTCTTCCCAAGTGTTGCCGCAATCGCCGCCACACCCGGGCCAAAACTTACACCCACCAAAACTAAACGTAGAGTATTCATTACCTGTCCCATCCCCAGGCCTTTGGCTTGAATATACGCTTTCAGCGAGACATCGAGATTTTCGGTGGAGAAGTCGGTATGTGATTCAAAAAAGGCGATCAAATCCTGAAGCATGGCCGGGGTTTCAGGTTTCCAGAATTTTTGTTTTACCTTATCGTCGTAAGTTTCAGGTGCCACGAAAAAGAAGTGCGACTGCTCCCACAAATCGGGGATAAGCACAGCGCGTTCCTTTACCAGACCGGCCACATTCACCAGATAATCCTTTTCGAAAGACATTCCTTTTTCAACCAAAATACCTTCTAACAACTCAGCAACTTTTTCATCCGCCAATTGCGAAAGGTAATGGTGATTGAACCATTTTGCCTTTTCAGGATCGAACTTTGAACCCGATTTGCCAACTCTCTCCAATGAAAAAGCTTCAACCAGTTCATCCATGCTGAAAATTTCCTGCTCAGTGCCAGGGTTCCAGCCAAGCAGAGCCAGCATATTTACAAAAGCATCCGGCAGGTAGCCCGATTCGCGGTAACCCGAAGAAACTTCGCCGGTTTTCGGATCGGTCCAGCGCAGCGGAAATACCGGAAATCCCAGTCGGTCACCATCGCGCTTACTAAGTTTGCCGTTGCCATCGGGTTTCAGCAAGAGCGGAAGATGCGCAAACAAGGGCGGTTCCCAGCCAAAATATTTATACAACAGCACGTGAAGTGGGGCAGAGGGCAGCCATTCTTCGCCACGAATTACATGCGAGATTTCCATCAGATGGTCATCCACAATATTGGCCAGATGGTAAGTCGGCATACCGTCTGATTTATACAATACTTTATCATCTAAGCGTGATGAATCCACCAAAACTTCCCCGCGGATCAGGTCATTGACCAGCACTTGCTCGTTTTCAGGAATCAGGATACGGATCACGAAAGGCTCACCTGAATCTAGCCTTTGCTTTGTTTCGGCAGCATCCAGCGTAAGCGAATTCACCATTTCGCCCCGGGTAAACACATCGTATTGCGGTGTGGCCACCCCTTTGGCTTTCAGGCGCTCGCGCATCTGTTCCAGCTCTTCGGTTGTATCAAAAGCATAGTAGGCTTTCCCATCTGCAATCAGTTTATCGGCATATTGCTTGTAGATTTCCTGCCTTTCGCTCTGGCGATAAGGGGAATGTGGACCACCCATACCAACCCCTTCATCATAATGAATGCCGCACCAGTTCAGGGCTTCGATGATGTATTCCTCGGCGCCGGGAACAAAACGGGTCTGATCGGTATCTTCGATACGCAGCAAAAACTTTCCATTGAGCTTGCGGGCAAACAGGTAATTGTACAAAGCGGTGCGCACACCACCAATATGAAGTGGCCCGGTGGGGCTGGGGGCAAATCTTACACGAACTTCTTTCATTTTTCAATATTTCTTAGGCTTGCAAAGATAGAAAATGTATAAAGTTTCACCGAATTTTGATTTCATGGAAAATCAGATCAATCCTACATCACAACTTCTTTAAAAAATAATAACACTTCGGGGAATCATTTTTATGTAAATTTGTAGTGTCCGGGTCATTAGATATCATTGAAAGACAGGCACCCATGAATAAGAAAACCAATCCGTTAAAAGTTCCTTCTTACCATACCGGGAGAATAATTCTTTTCCCGATATTGCTCTACTTTTTGCTTGTTTTCCCGGTTTTGGGGTTCATGTTGATTAAGAGTTTTCCGGAATTAAAGGAAAGAAGCGACAAATACCTCGGAATGGACACCGCTTACCAGCAGGTTCCGCCCTTGCCCGACGGCCTCAAACAACCATTGATTGCTGAATTAAATGCTCCGGCAAACCTGTCCCAGATAGCGGCAGATAGCATCCTTGCCGGAACAGACAGCCTTTTAAAATCCTTCGGAAATATTGCTTCTGATAGCTTAAATGGTCTTCAGGGTTCAGGCATACAAGATAAAAAAGTCAGTTCATCCAGGCTTTTTTCAAAATCACTTTCCGGTCCCTTATATTATGTTATCCTTTTCTCGCCACTGTTGGTGATGTTGGTGAATTATCCTTTTAAAAGATATTTCAGGCGCAAGCGAAAAAGAAAAACCATTTCACCAAAACTATACCGGTATTGCCGCAGATGGCTGCTTCACACACCCATAATTAATAGCGGCATTGTACTGCTTGCTTTTTTGTTTGTGCATGGATTCATGATCTACAGTTTGCTGTTACCAGATACATCTGGAGATGAACTTGGGCGCAGGTTATTTACCAATTATCTGTTTATTTCAGTGGTGGCCAGTTTGCTCACCGTATTATTTATTTATTTCTGGCAAAAACACCGTGTGCATATCCGGTACATTGAGCACATATATACCCGCGATGAGCTTCAACAACGTATTTTTAAAGGAAACCAGGGTAAAATCCGGAACCGGCTTTATATTGCAAGCGCAATGACCACACTGCTGCCGCTGACAATAGTCTTGCTTTATTTGGTTTTGAGTCTTACACCTGTCAATAAGATGGGTGAATTAACCCCTCAGGAAACCAAAATTGTGCTGGGCCGGCTGGCCGATATTACGATTCCGGGAGAAGATCTGGCAGAAAGTTTCAAGGAAGACGGATTTGACGGCTTGTATTACATAAGTGCGATTGACAATACCATGATGTTTATGGGAATTTTCAGCGGAATTATTGTCTCCTTTATCTATATTTTATTCTTTGTTAACTGGTCAACAGCCGGAATAGTGCGTCCGGTCAATGAGTTGGTGCGTAATATGCGACAGACCGGCGAAGGCAAACTCGACAATTATACCATCGTTCGCACCAACGATGAAATCGGCACGATGTCAGAAGGTTACAATCTGATGACTTCCCGCCTGAGGGAATACATCTTCAAAATTTCTAAGATAAACGAAGCATATTCCCGGTTTGTACCCCGACAGTTTCTTGATTTTCTCGATAAAAATGACATTGTGGATATCCGCTTGGGCGATCAGGTTCAAAAAGAGATGACGGTAATGTTTTCAGATATCCGTGGATTTACAGAATTGTCAGAATCCATGACTCCCAAAGAAAATTTTGATTTCATTAATCATTATCTTGGGTATATGGAACCGGTAATCAGTGAAAACAATGGCTTTATTGATAAATTTATCGGGGATGCCATTATGGCACTTTTCCATGCTAAAGCAGACGATGCCATAGATGCTGCCATTCAGATGCGTGCGACTTTACAACGGTTCAATGAAGACAGGACAGATCAGGGTAAACCAACCATAGACTCGGGCATTGGCATTCACACCGGCAACCTGATGTTAGGTGTAGTAGGAGGGGAGGGAAGAATGGATGGCACCGTAATTTCAGACGCAGTTAACCTTGCCGCCCGCCTCGAAGGTCTGACTAAAATCTATCGCACCTCCATCATCATAAGTGAAGATACACTGATAAAACTTGAGAATCCTTCCAAATATAATTTCCGATTCCTTGATATTGCCAGGGTCAAAGGCAAGAAAGATGCAGTTTATGTTTTTGAAGTGCTTGACGGTGAGCCTGAAGACATTAAAAAATTGAAAATTGAAACAAAATCACTCTTTGGAAATGGTATTGACCTATATAAAGACAAGAAATTTGAGGAGGCTTTAGAGGTGTTTACAAATGTTATCAAAATCAATAAACACGATAGCGTAGCCGCATTTTATGTTAACCGGTGTAAAACCAATCTCACCAGAGGAATCCCCGATGATTGGAACGGGATTGAGGTGTTTGATTCAAAGTGATTTATTATCAATACTTTAACGCTTTCACCAAATCATATTTGTATCAGAGATATTGACTATTTTTGTACCATTGCTTTAAGATGGCCTATTTTTCCTAAAAAATCACTGCCCACAATTCTGAGAAATGAACACCGACTATAATTTACTCATCAATAAATTAGATGCCTTTATCAGGAAATACTATACAAACCGTCTGATTCGGGGTGTTTTATATAGTATTGCCTTATTGGGCAGTTTTTTCCTGGTTTTCACCCTCCTGGAAGCTGTTGCCTGGTTTTCATCACCCGTGCGTACCACTTTATTCTATGGCTATTCCATTATTGGCCTGTTTATTCTTGGGTATTTTGTGGTTGTACCCATTTTAAAACTCATACGGGCTGGTAAAATAATTTCGCATGAATTTGCCGCTGAAATTATTGGCCAACATTTTCCGGAAGTTAAAGATAAATTGCTTAACGTTTTACAGCTCAATAGTTTATATCTGAATAACGAAGGCAATCGGGAACTTGTGCTGGCCAGTATTAATCAAAAGGCCAATCGGTTGAAACCCATTCCTTTTGTCTCGGCCATCGATCTTACGAAAAATAAAAAGTATCTGGTATATACTTTACCGCCAGTTCTTATTCTTCTCGGCATACTTTTGACTTCACCATCCACCATTACGGCACCCGGCAGCCGAATTATCAACCACAGTCTGGCTTATGAAAAACCACTTCCTTTTACGATTCATGTTGAAAATACAGAACTAAAAGCCATTCAACTGGAAGATTTTGAATTGAAGGTTTCGGTAAAAGGAGGAGTGCTTCCCGAGCAACTTTTTATAACAAGTAATGGAGCGGAATACCAAATGCAAAAGGATGGACGTTTGAATTTTTCTTATGTATTTAAGAAGGTCCAAAAGAGTCAGGTCTTCACGATATCGACCTCTGGTTATGAAACTGTTGATTATGAACTTGTTGTACTTCCGAGACCTGATATACTGAATTTTGAAGCAGCCCTGAAATATCCGCAGTACACTGGTCTGCCCGAAGAAGTAATTAAAAACACCGGTGATTTTGTCGTTCCGCAGGGCACAATGGTTACCTGGAAATTCTACACCCGTGACACCCGTAAACTAAATTTTACTGTAAACAATACGTTGCGGGAACTTTCATCAGGAAAATCCAACACATTTGTTACCGAATTGCGGGTAATGCAACCGCTTACCTATACCCTAAGCCTGAGCAACGAATTTTTGACCGGCTCCGATTCCATGTCGTTTTTTGTTAATGTTATTCCAGATGTTTATCCAGGCATAAATGCTGAAGAATACAGGGATTCAATCTATGATAACAGATTGTATTTCAAAGGGTTAATTAAAGATGATTATGGTTTTAGCAAACTGGAATTTCATATGGCCAGGTTACGTGATGGCCGAATACCTTCCTCTGAAATGTCAGAGGCAGTTCCCTTTGAAAGGGCAAGTAATGCCCAATCATTTTATCATTATTTTGACCTTGCGCAGGCAGGACTTCAACCCGGAGAAGAAGTTGAATATTACTTCGAGGTATGGGACAATGACGGCATAAATGGGCATAAATCAGCACGGTCCCAAAAGATGACGTTTAAAGTACCTACCCTTGAAGAAATCGAGGCAATGGTTAAAGAGAACCAGGAAAATGTAAAAAGTGAACTCGAAAAAAGCATCGAAGAAGCACGCAAAATACAGAAAGATGTCGAGCAACTGCAAAAGAACCTGTTTGATAAAAAGAGTTTGAATTATCAGGATAAAAAACAAATAGAGGACTTGCTGAAACGCCAACAGATGCTTAAAGATCAGGTTGAACAAATGAACAAGGAGAATGAGAAATCCAATCAAAAAGAATCTCAGTATAAAGAGGTGAATGAAAACATCGCAGAAAAACAAAAGCAGTTGGAAAAATTGTTTGAAGAGATTATGTCGGATGAAATGAAAAAGATGTTCGAGGAACTTCAGAAAATGATTGAAGACATAGACAAGGAAAAGTTAGGTGAAGTAATGGATAAGATGAAATTTAATGCAGAAGATCTGGAGAAATCACTGGACCGAAACCTGGAACTTTTCAAACAATTAGAATTTGACAAAAAATTAAGCGAGACCATTGATAAATTAAAAGATCTTGCAGAAAAAGAAAAAGCCCTTTCCGAAAATACAGAACAGAGTAAAAAGGAAGAAGCCGAAAAGCTTTCTGATGAACAGAAAAAGATAGAAGAGGAATTTAAGAAAATAGAAGAGGAACTCAAAAATCTGGAAGAAAAGAATAAGGCCCTTGAGGAACCCAATTCGTTTAAAACGCCCGAAGAACAGCGTAAAGAAGTAAAGGATGAAATTGAAAAGTCGAAAGAGAACCTGAATAAAGAGGAAATGAAAAAAGCGTCGGGAAGTCAGAAAAAGGCGTCCGATGCCATGCAGAAGATGAGCGATATGCTGATGGAGATGCGGCAATCCATGGAAGAGGAAGAACTTGGCGAAGACATTGAATCCCTGAGAATGATTCTTGAAAACCTGGTTAAGTCTTCTTTTGATCAGGAATCACTGATGAATGATTTATCTTCTCTTGGCAGAAATGATCCACGTTATCCAAAAATAACCGAAAAGCAAATGGCCATTAAGGACAACCTTCTCATGATTGAAGATTCCTTGTATGCATTGAGCAAACGCCAGCCCATGATTGCCCCCTTTGTCAATCGCGAAATCTCCAGCATTAACGACAATGTAGAACAAACCTTACAAACCCTTGCCAACCGATCCTTTGCGAATGCTTTAGGCAAACAGCAATATGTAATGACATCGGTGAACAACCTTGCCCTTTTACTGGCTGAATCGCTGAATCAAATGCAGCAACAAAATATGTCGATGAAATCCTCCGGCAAATCAGGAAAGAGTTGTCCTATGCCGGGGCAGGGAAAACCATCGGCAAAATCAATGCGACAAATGCAGGAGCAGCTCAATAAGCAAATGGAAAACATGAAGAAAAGCATGGAAAAAGGCAAAGATGAAAAGGGAAAGATGGGGAAAAGTGGCATAAGTGAGCAATTCGCCCGAATGGCTGCCCAACAGGAAGCTTTGCGCAATCAATTGGGTGAATATCGTGATCAGCTTCAAAAAGAAGGAAAACTGGGCGATAAAGGAATTAATAAAATGATTCAGGAAATGGAAAAAACCGAAACTGAATTGGTAAATAAAATTCTAAATCAACAAACAATACAGCGACAAGAAGAAATTCTTACCCGTTTACTGGAATCTGAAAAAGCAGAAATGAAAAGGGAACAGGAGGAAAGGAGGGAATCCAACGAAGGGAATGACATTCTGCGACCTGATCCTGCATTATTCTTCGAGCAAAAAGGATTGCCCTCAAAAGAGACGGAGTTACTCAGAACCATACCTCCTTCCATGAATAACTATTACCGTAACAAAGCCAACGAATACTTTATCAGCATTCCAGGTTCCAATTAAAAACATTTATTAAACACTAAAAGCCGGTTTACGCCTGCTTTTTTTATGATCATTGATAAGCATTCCGTGTTTTCATTTACTTTTGCAATCCTTAATCCGGTATCAATATGAAAACACCCATTCATTTTTTTAATGAAGATATTACATTTCGCTTACGTGATATTATAAAAAAGCGTGACTGGCTAAACCGCAGCATTGTTAGCGAAGGAAAACTTACCGGCGAAATCAGTTTTATTTTTTGTAGCGATGCCTACCTGCTCAAAATGAATGTTGAATATCTTAACCATGATACGCTTACAGATGTTATTACCTTCGATTACACAGAAGAAAATACAATTTCCGGCGATATTTTTATCAGCATCCCACAGGTTAAGGAGAATGCTGTCCTTTTTTCCAGACCTTTTGACGATGAACTTAACCGTGTAATGGTGCATGGCGTTCTACACTTATGCGGTTATAAAGACAAAACACCGGCCAGGGTAAAACAGATGCGCATCAAGGAAGATGAGAAGCTTCAGATGCTTTAAAATCGCTCTCCGTCACCGCCGTGTATTTTATTTGTAATTTTGCAGCCCCATTGGGTTATTCTTAAGATTCAATGGAGGAATTATCAATAGCCTGGGAATAAAAACTACCATAAAAAAAGGCTATGTTCCACGTGAAACTTATTGTATGTTTAAAAAATATGACGTTATTGTTGTAGGGGCAGGCCATGCCGGAAGTGAAGCGGCGGCATCTGCTGCCAATCTGGGTTCATCGGTTCTTTTGATAACCATGAACCTGGCATCCATTGCACATATGTCATGTAACCCAGCCATGGGTGGAATTGCCAAAGGACAAATTGTGCGTGAAATAGATGCCATGGGTGGTTATTCAGGTATTGTAACTGATCACAGCATGATTCAATTCAGGATGCTTAATCGTTCCAAAGGTCCGGCCATGTGGAGTCCCCGTGCCCAAAGCGACCGGATGAAATTCTCTGAAAAATGGCGCTTGATGCTCGAAGCTACGCCAAATGTTGATTTTTGGCAGGACACAGTTGTTGGATTAGTGACCAAAGCGGGCAGGGTGCTTGGTGTAAAAACGGCCATGGGACAGGAAATCGAATCCAAATCGGTGATATTGACCAATGGCACCTTCCTGAATGGACTCATCCACATCGGCACCAAACAATTTGGTGGTGGCAGAATGGGAGACCAGGCTTCGCATGGAATTACCGAAAACCTTAAAGAACTCGGCTTTGAATCCGCCCGCCTCAAAACCGGAACTCCGGTTCGGGTGGACGGCAGAAGCATTGATTTCAGCAAACTTGAAGAACAACCCGGCGACGAAAATCCGGGTAAATTCTCATACACTGAGACTCCAAAACTCACAAAGCAAAGAAGTTGTTACCTGGCTTACACCAGCCCTGTAGTTCATGATGTGCTTCGGTTGGGATTTGATGATTCCCCAATGTATGCCGGTCGAATTGAAGGTCGTGGCCCACGTTATTGTCCATCCATTGAGGACAAAATTGACCGCTTTAGCGACAAAAGTCGCCACCAATTATTTGTTGAACCAGAAGGCTGGGAAACCGTGGAATACTACATCAACGGCTTTTCATCATCCTTACCCGACCACATTCAATATAAGGCTTTGACGAAGATACCAGGCTTTGAAAACGCACGTATTTTTCGTCCAGGTTACGCCATAGAATATGATTATTTTCCACCATACCAGCTTAAATACAGTCTTGAAACGCGATTGATTGAAAACCTGTATTTTGCCGGACAAATTAATGGCACTACCGGATATGAAGAAGCGGCTGCTCAAGGCTTAATGGCCGGAATAAACGCCCATCTGAAACTCAATCAGCAGGACCCGCTTATCCTGAAACGTTCGGAAGCTTACATTGGCGTTTTGATTGACGATTTGATCACCAAAGGTATTGATGAGCCTTACCGCATGTTTACTTCAAGGGCTGAATACCGCATACTCCTCCGGCAGGATAATGCCGACTCCAGGTTGACGCCTTTGGCCCATAAACTTGGCCTCGCATCAGATGACCGCTTGCAGAAGGTGATGGAAAAGGAAAATGCCATAAAAGAATTGACTAAGTTTATTTCAGCTATAAGTGTTTCACCGGACCAGATCAATGGCTTACTTGAATCCTGTGGAACCTCTCCACTAACTCAAAAAGTAAAATTAGAAAACGTGGTGCTTCGGCCTCAGGTTTCTCTTTATGATATTCTTAAAGTACTTCCTTCGCTTTCGGAGAAATTTGATGCTCTTGGCTCTATAAAAAGTGAGGTATTGGAAGAGATTGAAATCCTCATGAAATATCAAAGCTACATCGACAAAGAAAGTGAAATTGCTGATCGTTTATCTCGTGTGGAAGACATGCCAATCAGGGCTGATTTTAACTATCATGCGCTCTCTTCTCTATCGTTTGAAGCCCGTGAAAAACTCACACGTATCAAACCCTCAACTTTAGGCCAGGCCAGCAGAATTAATGGTGTTTCTCCCGCTGATATCTCGGTTTTAGTTGTATTTTTGGCACGCTAAATTAAAACAATGTTTCACGTGGAACTTGCCACATGAACAAACCAAAGTTAACGGATATAGAGTTAAACTTAAAATTATGTTTCACGTGGAACACACCGAAAATAAAGTGCCTTCAGTTTGCGTAGTATGTGATAATAAGGATGTTAAATTTCTATTTAAAGTAAGAGACCATTTTTTGAGTGGTGAAACATTTTCCCTTTTTAAGTGCAATAGCTGCGGATTAATTTCAACTTTCCCGGCTCCCGATGAAAACCATGTTGCTTCTTATTATAAATCGGAAAAGTATATTTCACATTCCTCCAGTCCCGCCAGTTTTTTTGAATTTCTTTATCAGGGCGTGCGGCACTTTACCCTAAACAGGAAAGCCAAACTTACACTTAAATACGCCCATGGAAAGAAACTTCTTGACATAGGATGTGCCACCGGCGAATACCTTCAAACCTGCCGAAAAAAAGGTTTTGAAGTTTTTGGGATAGAACCAAATCAAAAAGCAAGAGAAATTGCATTTACAAATCATGGTTTGATTATTGAAGATCTTGATGGCTTGAACACCTTCAAACCTGGAACTTTTGATGCCATTAGCATGTGGCATGTGTTGGAACATGTTCATGATATCAACGAAAGAATGATTCAGTTAAACCGATTGTTGAAAGAAGATGGGGTCGCGATTATTGCCCTTCCCAATTCCGAGAGCTATGATGCTGCTCATTACAAAGAGATATGGGCCGCATATGATGTCCCCCGACATTTGTATCATTTTAACAAATCGGCATTTAAAACATTGGCTGAAAAACATGAGTTCAAAGTCAGGAATATTCTTCCAATGAAATTTGATGCATACTATGTTTCGCTGCTGAGTGAAAAATACAAAAATGGGAAAGGCTCTCCGATAAAAGCATTTCTGACAGGGTTAAGGTCAAATATCAAGGCAAAAATGAAGCAGGGCAATTACTCCAGCCTTATATATGTTATTTCAAAGAATTAAAACGATTTAAGCATTTTTAAGCGATCAATTGCCTTCTTTAGTACCTTTACCCTCGGGATTGAAAATAAGCGTTCAAAACGGCCCATTTTTAGTACCTCTTATCATATTGATACAGTGTAGATTACGGCAAACATTCGGTTTATGTCCCTTTTCAGAAGAAATTCTATAGTCTTTTCATTTTTCGCAACCTTGTTTTTTGCAGGATTGTTATCCCTGACTATTTATCTTTCTAAAAAGAATAACACTCCCGAAAAGGTCATCCCGGCATTTGAAAAAATTCTCAATCAGCGTTATGTCAGGTTAGCGGAATTTGCAAAATCGTTTAATGATGAAAAGGTTCTATCCGAAATAAGTTCAAGATCTTCATCAGACATAAAATTACCAAAAGGTTTCAGTCTATTAATTTACAAGAACGATGATTTGGTTTTCTGGTCCGATAATTCATTCATCGATAAGACTCGCATTCAGGAACATGAACGCATTCAATTTAAGCCGAATGGGATCTACCAGTATTTTTATTCAGAATCCAAAGATTATACCATCATAGCTGCTGATTTAATCAAGCATAAATATCCATACACCAACAACTATTTATCCGCCTCATTTCTGAATGTCTATAACATTCCCTCATCCTGGATATTAACCCCTCAAACAACAGCATATCCCATAAAGGCAAGCGATAACAGCATCTTATGCTATTTTAAAACGTCTTCCGAACAATACATATCCACTAACAATCAATTATTAATGTGGTTGTTTGGACTGCTATTTCTGCTTTCTGTTATTTTACTCATTTTTAGATTGTATGAGAATCTGTCTGGATTTTACAGGAATAACAGGATGGCCGTCCTGTTTGTTGCAGATGTTGCCATAGTCCGGTTTGTTTTACAATATTTTCAGATACCAGGCAGGCTATACCTTACCGGCTTGTTTGACGCTTCAAAATATGCATCATCCTTTATTTTTCCCAACCTGGGCGATTTGATCATTACGCTTTTCGTTTTCCTGGTTGTAGCCTTATTTTTCTTTTATGGCCACACTAAATCAAAACGAATTTATCCATCCCGGGAAAAGAATTCCTTTCCTGTGTTGCTGATCAGGATGGGTGTAATTGCCATGCTTTTTATTGTCGGCATTTATATCATCGATTCAATATTTATCAATTCAACGTTTGAACTTAGCTTTTCGCGAATTTTGAACTTTGCCGGATGTAGTTATCTGTCCTTTGTAGCTATTGCAATGACGCTGGCCACTTTACTTCTATTTTCCTATCCGATACTTCATGGTGACATTAAAAGTACCGGTGCGTTAAAATATCTGATTCTATTCATTCTTGTTTTTGCTACTGTGTTCATTATTTTAAGAATTGTGGGTTTTTACACACCCAGTCTTTGGTACTTAATATTTGTGGTGGGTTACATTTTGATTGTAGCAATATATTCAGGCGAAAAACATGGCATTTCTGATGTATCTTTCATTTTGCTGTCTGTGGCCATTCTCACTGGAATATCAGGCTACAGCCATTATAAAAACCTTGAAATAAAGGAAAAAAACGAACGTAAACTGATGGCCATACGTCTTTCCACTGAGAGGGACAATATAGCCGAATATATGTTCAGTGAAATGGTGAGCTCCATCACCTCAGATGTGGATTTAAGAATAATGATTTCCGCAGCATCGGTTGATTTTGCACTTGAAAAAGAGGTGAATAACTATCTTATGAACACCTATTTTAAAGGTTACTGGAATAGATACACCGCACAGATTACCCTTTGTTATCCTGAAAAAACACTCAAAATAAAACCAAACGATTATGTAATTGGTTGCGATGAATACTTTAACCAAATCATAGGGTCACTTACCAAAAAAACCTTATCGGACAACTTATTTTATATTTCGGAATATTATGATGCCAGCAGCTACATCGCCAGGCTGCCCATTCAGTATGATGCACATGATACAGCCTCTGTTATAATAGAATTTTATAGAAAATTCGTTCCAAAAGGGCTGGGATACCCCGAATTGTTATTAGATAAATCGGTAACTGCCTATGCAGATATTTCAGGATATTCGTATGCTATTTTTGCCGGTAAGGAACTGGTGAAAAATGTGGGGGATTATGCCTATAGTGGAGAGGACGCCCAAGCCAACGGAGAGAACAAGGAAGGATATTTCTTTCACCGGAATGGCTACAATCATTTTGTTTATAATATCGAAAATGGCAGAACGATTATCATCAGTAAAAAAAAGAATAAAATCATAGATAAACTGACCCCGTTCACTTTTCAATTGAGTTTTCATATCCTGCTGGTATTGATCGTTTTTCTGGGATATCGACTGATTTCGCGTAAAGCAAAAAGAATCTCTTCGTTCAAAACCCGCCTGCAATTAATGATGGTAGGGCTGATCCTCTTTGCTTCCGTGCTCATTGGTATCATAATTCTTAATAACATTATTCAGCAAAACAATATAAAGAATCAGGCCATTCTGAGCGAAAAAGCACATTCAGTGCTGATTGAACTGGAGCATAAACTCAGCAATACTGATATTTTGGATCCATCTGAGAATGAATATCTGGAAGAGCTGCTCACGAAATTCTCATTGATATTTTTCAGTGATATCAATCTCTATAATCCCGAAGGAACCCTGGTAGCATCATCGCGAAAGGAAATTTTTACCGAGGGCCTGAAGTCTCTCAAAATGCAGCGGGAGGCATATACCGCCCTGGCAATAAACAAGAGAACCTTGTTTATTATGGAGGAAAAAACAGGCAATTATGAATACTTATCTGCCTATATTCCTTTCAGGGACAATCAAAATAAGACAACGGCGTTTATCAATCTGCCCTATTTTGCACGACAACAGGAGTTACAACAGGAGATATCCTCCATTCTGGTAACCATCATCAATATTTATGTTATTCTTACCGCGCTGGCCATAATTGTTTCACTGATCATGTCCAATCATTTAACACAACCTTTACAGTTGATCAGGGATCGCTTTAGTAAGCTCAATTTAAGTTCAGGCATCGAAAAAATAGATTATCAAAGCAATGATGAACTTGGAGAATTGATCAAGGAATATAACCTGATGGTTGAAAAACTTGCCGAAAGTGCCGAACAACTCGCTCGCTCGGAGCGTGAAAGTGCCTGGCGCGAAATGGCCCGGCAGGTAGCGCATGAAATAAAAAATCCGCTTACCCCAATGAAATTAAGCATTCAACATCTTGAAAAAGCATGGAATGACCATACTCCTGATTGGCAGGGTAAATTAGAGCGGACAACAAAAACGCTAATTCAACAAATAGATTCATTGTCTGCCATTGCCACTGCATTTTCCGATTTCGCCAAACTACCGGCAGCTCAAAACAGGGCGGTAGATTTGGGCGCTCTGCTGCGTGGCAATGCTGGGCTGTTTTCGAACTATCCCAATATCGAAATTACTTTTAATACTCCCGATTACCCCTGTTATGTTTTTGCAGATGAAAAGCAACTTTCACGTGTGTTCATCAATCTTTTTACCAATGCCATACAAGCCATAAACGCCGGTGAAAAAGGACAAATAACCATAACATTGAAAACCGTATCGCCCAGTCACAAAATTATTGTCCGGGATAATGGGATAGGCATGACCGAAGAACAACAGCATAAAGTATTTTCCCCTAATTTTACTACCAAATCCAGTGGCATGGGCCTTGGTTTGGCCATGGTGAAAAACATCATAGAATCCGCAAGGGGCAGCATTACTTTCTCCTCCAGACCAGGAATTGGTACAACTTTCACCATTGAATTACCTGAATACGCAAAAGACAAAACGATATAATACGTTGAACCCATTCAAAAAACTTGCCGGACAAACGGCCATATACGGACTTCCAACCATAGTGGGGCGTTTGCTGAATTACCTGCTGGTTCCATTATATACGCGTACCTTTTTAACTGCCGAATATGGGGTTGTAACTGAAATGTATGCTTATGTGGCATTCATATACGTAGTGTTGTCCTATGGCATGGAAACAGCCTTTTTCAGATTTCTTTCGCAGGAAAATGATCATAAGCGGGTATTTGGTACGTCCGTATTGTCGCTATTGTTTACGTCCACCTTGTTTACCCTGGCCGGGTTTATTTTTTCGGGAAATATTTCCCAATTTATGGGATATCCCGGTCATCCCGAATATATCCGCTGGTTCATACTCATCCTCGCCACTGATGCCATCAGTACCATTCCCTATGCCAACCTCCGGTTCCTAAACAAGCCTTTCCGTTTTGCACTGGTCAAAATCGTAAATATCGCCACCAACATAGGTTTTAACCTGTTTTTTATTGTGCTGTGCCCTTATCTTTTGGCCCATCCTCAGGGCGGTATAGTTACTTCCTTCATTCAAAAGGTTTACGATCCAGGCATTGGGATCGGATATATTTTTATTTCCAACCTCATTGCCAGTGTACTTTCGTTTGTGATGCTCTTGCCTGACATTTTACGGATTAAACTCAAATTTGATTTTACGCTCCTGCGCAATATGCTCGCCTATGCATGGCCCTTGCTTATATTTGGACTTGCAGGTATCATTAATGAAACTTTCGACAGGGTAATTTTGAAACACCTGCTGCCCGAATCATCAAATCCTATGTCGCAATTGGGTATTTATGGCGCTTGCTACAAAGTTTCCATATTGATGACCCTCTTTATTCAAACTTACCGGTATGCCGTAGAGCCATTTTTCTTCGATCATTCGCGAAACGTCAATGCCAAAGAAACTTATGCACGGTTGATGCACTTTTTTATCATCATCTGTCTGCTCATCTTCCTGGCAATAATGCTTTTTGAAGATATTGTCATCCTGTTTATCGGGCCTGAATTCCGCGAAGGCAGGGCAGTAATTCCCATTTTACTGCTGGCAAACCTTTTCCTTGGCGTATTCTATAATTTAAGTGTCTGGTTTAAACTCACCGACAATACCCGCAAAGGTGCCACCATTTCGATCATTGGCGCAATCATTACCCTTATACTTAATTTCCTTCTGATACCGGTAATGGGCTATATGGGTGCTGCCTGGGCCACCCTTGTCTGCTATGTTTCCATGATGGTGATCTCTTATGTGGTGGGTCAAAGATATTATGCCATAAACTATGACCTGAAAGGGGCGGGGCTATATCTTGTGTTAGCTCTCACACTCTACGGAATTTCGGTTTATTTGCATGTCGATCAATCCATGCTGAATTATTCCGTAGGATTCCTGCTGATGCTAATATTTATGGGCATTGTGGCCTACCGCGAACGTCATTCCCTGAAAATTCTGCTTAGGAAGGCATGAGTGCGGTGTAATTCCTGAAACAACTGAAACAACAGTTACTTGCTACGAAAGGGTCAACTATGGTGGTACATACATCAGCATATTGCTTACTTTTGTGCAGAAATTTGAAAGGCCCGGCCAAACATTCAAAAAAGAAGGTATGAACATTAAAATTGTTAATCACTCCGATAATTCTTTACCCACCTACGAAACCATAGCCTCAGCAGGAATGGATTTACGTGCCTCGCTCGATGCCCCGGTCGTTATGAATCCGCTGGAACGGGCCATTGTTCCTACAGGATTGTTCATTGAATTGCCTGTCGGCTATGAAGCCCAGGTCCGGCCACGAAGTGGTTTGGCTGCCAAATATGGTGTTACTGTACTCAATTCCCCGGGAACCATTGATGCCGATTATCGTGGGGAAATAAAAATTATTCTGGTTAACCTTTCGCAGGAATCATTTACCATAAAACATGGCGACCGAATAGCCCAGATGATCATTGCAAGGCACGAGAAAGCCGAATGGATAGAAAGTGCCGACCTGAATGGAACCGAAAGAGGAACCGGAGGCTTTGGCCATACAGGAACAAAATAAGCCGCACAACGATTTATTCTCCCGATTTGAATTCGCACTAACTTTAACTTAAAGATGTCCCTAAAATCAATTCTATATAGTATTGCCTTGCTTTGCCTGCCTGTAGTGATAGCTGCGCAAGATATTCCGGAAGGGGGAGACGATATCCTTACCCAGGAACAAATGCGTACACTCCGGGAACAAAAAAAGTCGAGTGACCTGTTTTTTGATGCCAACAAAGCCAAACTCACCGATAACCTGGATAAAGCATTCACCCTTTTCACCGAATGTGTAACCAGCGATCCGATCAACGATGCTGCATGGTATGAGCTTTCAAGGATTTATTATTCCAGGGCCGATATTACCGAAGCAATCAATTCAGCGGAAAAGGCTTATAATCTGGTTCCCGGGAATACCTGGTACAGTTTATCTCTCGCGGCTTTGTATGAAAACAACGATCAAAATGAAGAAGCCCGTGATATCTATAAGAAATTGTACCTGTCCGATCCAAATAACACGGATTATGCCTACGACATTGCTAACCTATGGATAAAACTAAACAAACCCAACGAAGCCATTAAAATCTACGACGAATTAGAATCCAGGCTTGGGATAAACGAAGAAATAAGTATGCGCAAACACCGCATTTATCTGGCAACAGGCAAATCGAAAAAAGCGCTGGAAGAACTTGAAAAACTGTCCCGGGCAAATGCCTGGGACAGTAGGATATTGTCCATGCTTGCTGAATTTTATATCCTTGAAGGCAAGAACGACGAAGCACTGAAAACCTATAAAAAAATTCAGGAAGTTGATCCCGATAATGCGTACATTGATATTTCCCTGGCCGATTTTTACCGTCAGCGTGGTGAAATGGACAAGGCCACCGAATCCCTGAAAAAAGGATTTGCAAATCCCTACCTGGATGCCGACACCAAAATTCAGGTAATGATGTCGTATTATTCTCAGGTGAAGGATTATCCCGGAATTCAGGACGATGTTTCCGATCTGGCAGGCATTCTTGCTACGGCACATCCTAATGAGCCACGCGTAATGATGCTGTATGGTGAAATACTGATGATTGCAGAAAATTACAAAGAGTCCAAAGTTGTATTGACGTCAGCTATACAGGGCGACCCGGGGAAATATCAGGTGTGGGAGAATCTACTCAGGTGTAGTGCCATACTGGAGGAATATGAAGATCTGTCAAAGGAAAGCCAACAAGCCATGGAACTTTTTCCGGTACAACCACTTCCGTATTATTTCAATGGCGTAGCCAATTATTCGCTGAAAAACTACGATCAGGCGGTTAAGTCCCTCAGTTTGGGGATAAAAATAATTGCCGGAGATAAAAAACTCACTTCCGATTTTTACAGCCTTATCGGGGATGCCCGCCATTCCGCAGGGCAAAACACTGAATCCTTTGAAGCGTACGAGCTTGCATTAAAAGCAAATCCTGACAACGCATTGGTACTCAATAACTATGCCTATCACCTTTCCCTTGCCGGGATTCAATTAGATAAAGCATCGGAGATGGCCGAAAAGGCATTGGTGCTTTCGCCGGGAAATTCCTATTACCTGGATACCTATGCCTGGGTTCTTTACAAACAGGGTAAATATGAACAGGCATTAAACTACATTGAGCAAGCCATGAAGTTGCCCCTGGGTGCAAGTACAACGGTATTGGAACATTACGGCGATATTCTGTTTAAGCTCAAAAGAATTCCAGAAGCACAGGCTGCCTGGAAACAGGCTTTGGAGAAAGGCGAAGGTTCAGAATTTTTAGAGTCAAAGGTTAAAGAAGGAAAACTTTATGAATAGAAAAACCAGACTAAATTTCCACTTTTATATCCTGTTGTTGCTATCGGTTTTTATCGCTGCGGCATGTTCCACCTCAAAACGGACCATTAAAGCACCGCTTAAAGAGCAGGGCGCAGACTATCTGTTTGAGAACCTCAAGAAAAATGAACTCAAGTATGAATTCATATCAGCAAAGTTTTCAGCAATTTTCACTCAGAACAAGAAAAATACTTCCTTCAGCGGGCAAATCAGGATTCAAAGAGACAGTTTAATCTGGATTTCCATATCCCCGGTGTTGGGTATTGAAATGGTAAGGGTGCTCATTACCAACGATTCGATAAAATACATGAACAGAATCGATAAATCGTTCTTTGCCAGTAATTTTGATTATATAAATACCCTTGTCAACAGCACCCTTGATTATGATATGCTACAGTCATTTTTAACCGGAAACGATTTTTCATTTTATGAAAATTCCTCATTCAGGGCGGGCATTGACAATCACGAATACAAACTGATCACAACCAACCGCCGGAAACTCAAAAAATATGTCAGAAATAACATGGAGACCAGCATACCACTTCAAAACATCTGGCTGAATCCGGAAACCTTTAAAATAAGCAGGGTAATGATTAAGGAACTGGTTCAGAACGGGCGAAAACTGGAAGGCGTTTACGAATATAGCCTGAATGACGGACAATTAATGCCTTCCTCGGTGCGTTTTGCCCTCGAAACCATCGACAATAAAAATACCATTGAGGTTGATTATTCCAAAATAACCATCCTGAATCAACTGGATTTCCCTTTCAGGATACCCGATAAATACTCGAGGGTTAACGGGTTTTAATTTCATTTTTGCAAACCATGAAAATTGCCTTTTTTCAGACTTCACACCATTACCTGCGGACGTTCATACTAACGTTATTTCTCGGCTTTCTCCTGGCAACCCCGGCATCGACGCAGGAAAGCAAAAAAAAGCTGGAACAGCAAAAGGCAAAGATTGAGGAGGATATTCAATACACCAATAAATTGCTGGACCAAACCAAAAAGTCAAAACAGGTTTCGCTTAACGAGTTGGTGATCCTGAACAAGCAAATAAGTAAACGTGAAGAACTTATCGGTTCCATTAACAATGAGATAAATCAGCTTAACAACGAGATAAATCATACCACAGATACCATCAGACAACTCAACCAAACGATTAAGCGGCTTAAAGAAGAATATGCCCGTATGATATACTTCGCGCAAAAAAATCAAAGTTCATACAGCCGGTTGATGTTCATCTTCTCGGCCAAAGATTTTAACCAGGCTTATCAGCGGACGAAGTATTTTCAGCAATACAGCAGTTATCGGAGAAATCAGGTGCGTGTAATCAACGAAAACCAGGAAGTACTGAATAAAAAAATTGCTTTACTTGAGTCCCAGAAAAAAGAAACCCTTGCCTTGAAAAAGATGGAGGAAAGTGAGAAGCATAAACTTTCGCAACAGAAATCCCTTCAAAATGAAACCGTTGCCAAACTCGGGAAACAGGAAAAAGATTTGCTGAAAAAGATAAAGGAAAACGAAAAGGCTGCCCGGAAGTTGCAGAAAGCGATTGAAGACCTGATTGCCGCCGAACTTGAAAAAGCCAGAAAAGCGTCTATCAAAAAAACGGGAACGAAGCCGACGCCAGAAAATAAATTTGCCCTATCACCTGCCGAAATGCAACTCTCATCAAGCTTTGCAGGCAACAAGGGAAGGCTGCCCTGGCCCACGGAGAGGGGTGTGGTTGCGGCCACTTTTGGTGAGCATGACCATCCGGTGCTTAAGGGAATAAAAACCAAAAACAATGGCGTGGATATTGCCACCGAAAAAGGACAGATTGCCCGTTCGGTTTTTGATGGGGAAGTTACTTCAACCATGACCCTGCCAAACTACAATAACGTGGTCATTATCCGCCATGGCGAATACCTTACTGTTTACTCAAACCTGGATCAATTGTATGTAAAAAAAGGGGATAAGGTAAAAACCAAGCAGAAAATTGGCATGATTCAAACCGATGAAACAGGAAAAACTACCATGCATTTTGAATTGTGGTATGGTAAAAACCTGCAAAATCCTGAACAGTGGATTCTGAAATCACGTTAATATTTTTTCTTTCATCGTAAATTGAACCACTTTATACTTACTTTTGTATAAGATTTTAAATTCTAACGACATGATCAACAGTATAATTTTAGGGGTAATTGGTGGCTGGCAGGTTGTAGCCATTCTTGTGGTCGTTTTGTTGCTGTTTGGAGGAAAGAAGATTCCCGAACTTATGAAAGGCCTTGGTAAAGGCATTAAAGAGTTTAAGGATGGCATTGCCGGGGACGAGGATCCGAAAGGGAACAGCGATAAAAAGGAATAGCAAACTTTGGTTTGTTTGTAAATTCTCTTTAAAAACATTTAAAAACCCTGTAAATCGATGATTTACAGGGTTTTTTATGAATACAAAAACCGAGATGTGAGTCTCTATAACCCCAGGATGTGACGTGGCGTTTCGAGAACCTCAACGCCCGAAAACATATTGCTGAAGGGTGATGCTCTCGAACCCCTGATTGTTACCTGGCGTTTCGAGAACCTCAACGCCCGAAAACATATTGCTGAAGGGTGAGACACCCGAACCCCGGATTACAAAAAGGTTTCATAGGGAAAGCAAAAAGGGTCTCCATCTCTGGAAACCCTTGTCTTTACAGTATTTTCTCTTGTGGAGCGTAGGGGAGTCGAACCCCTGACCTTTAGACTGCCAGTCTAACGCTCTAGCCAACTGAGCTAACGCCCCTAATAGGAAGCATTTCCCTTATTAAAGGACTGCAAAATTAAATATTTTTCTGATTTATCAACATTTATTTTTCAATCTTTCACATCTTTGCAGCTTCAAATGAAGACTTATGCCCGAAATGAAGCGTCTTTTTGCTGCTATTCACATTAAACCCACTGAGGCTTTCAGTGATATCTGCGAAAACCTGAGGCAAATTCTTGGATTTCATATCATTAAATGGGTAGATATCAACAATATACATATCACCCTTAAGTTCTTTGGTGAAACGCCGGTGGAAGAAATTCCCGCAATCATAGCCGCGTTAAAGACATCGGTTAAAGACGTCAAAGCTTTTGAAATCAAATTGTCCAGGACCGGGATTTTTGGTTCCTATTATATTCCAAGGGTGATTTGGGTGGGAATTGAAGAGAATGACATGCTGAATAAACTATCGGGCAATGTTATTTCAAATCTTGAGGCATCAGGATACCTGAGCGACCGCCAAAATTTTGTGCCGCACCTGACCCTGGGCAGAATAAAAGAGATTAAAGATAAAAACCATTTTCAGGAGGTAATTGCCCACTTTAGCAATTATTCTTACCAAACCCAGCACATTACAGGATTTACACTTTATGAAAGTATCCTAAGGAAAGAAGGCCCTGAATACATTGTAATAGAGGACTTTACATTTGAGTAAAATCACTCTTTGAGGGTAAATCCCTTACTTCCTTTTCCTTATTGTTTCTCGCCCGGCTTTTTGTGATGCTCACCTCGAGTATATAATCAACGATCAATGCTATTCCGCCAAAAAGTGATACCAATGCAAAATAAGCGGCTTCCTTTTCCATTGCACCCATAGAAATCAGAATATTGGCCAGGAGTAATCCCAATCCAATTCCGGTAAAGAGCAAACCATATTTTAAAGCTGAAAAACTGGTATTGTCTTTTTCGAAAGCACGTGGGTCAAGGCCTCGGTCAAGCAGAGCCATGCGCTCTTTTTTACGGATGTTTAAATAAACAATGCCATAAATGGTGGCAAAAACTGAAGCAGGTATCAATATGGCTTCCATGATGATTATTTTTTGAAGTGAATGAGCGTTTCGTTGATTCTTTGACGCAAGATGCTTAAAGCGGTTACATTTCCAAACGAAGCAATTGTATTTTTCAATCCTGAATGGATTAACCAATTGGGGAAATGCCAGGCTCCGATCATTCCAGCCAAACTCTAATTTCCAATTTCTAACGCTTAGCCGACACAAACCCTATACTCTCCTGCCGAAGGCATTCCCGGATCTGCCCATCATTCCATCATTCCATTATTGCATCTTTCCAGGTTATTCGAATGGTTTCGACTTGGTTCGGCATGGTTCGACATGGTTCGACAAAGAGCTCACCACCCAGCTCACCAACCAGCTCAACAACCAACGGGCGACCACCGAATGGAGATCCTCTATTATTCTATCTTTCCATTATTCCAGCTTATTCGAATGGTTTCGACTACGCTCAACCACCGAATTGAGATCCTCTATTATTCTATCTTTCCATTATTCCATCCTAACCATTCCTGGTTTTACAGTGTTAACTCTACAATGTTTAATTTTATCCCATAAATGTAACCACGGGCAGAAGGTAACGTCAAAGACATATCGATGAATCCAATTGACGAGACGTATGTTATAAACAGTATTATTGCCGGCCAGACCGGCCTGTATGCGGTTTTGGTTGATAAATACAAGGATATGGTTTTTTCGATGGTTCTGAAGATTGTTAAAAGCCGGGAAGAAGCTGAGGAAGTGGCCCAGGATACTTTTTTGAAGGCGTATGAGGCGCTGTCAAGATTCAAACACGAGGCCCGTTTTAGCACCTGGTTGTTCCGGATAGCCTACAACACTGCCATCTCAAGAACCCGAAAAAAACAACTTACAACCCTCGCCATTGATGATAGGATGGTTGAAAACTACAGTACTGATCCCATCCATGAAAGTGTGGGTCAATTAGATGACCAGCAGCAGATTGAGCTGATGAAAGAAGCCATCAAGACATTGAGCAATGATGATCAGATGCTTATTTCACTGTTCTATAACAATGAACAAACGGTGGATGAAATAAGCGGCATAACCGGTCTCTCCGAGTCGAATGTTAAAGTAAAGTTGCACCGCATACGCAAAAAAATATATGCGGAAATGAACCGCCGATTGAAGCCTGAAATTGCCTTTTAACTAAATTTGTGCACGATGAAAACACCTGAATATATTGAATCCGACGATCAATTTTTGAGAGACCTTTTTTCAAAAGTCCCTATTGAAAAAGCACCTGAGAACTTCACCAATGGTATAATGCAACAGGTATACTCAGGCGTTGAACCCATGCAGGAATCCCCTGAACTCAGGAAGCAATTGTTGCTTGGCTATGGCTCACTACTGGTTGCCATTGCAATTGTTGGCTTAATGATATTTGCACAATTGCCATTTCTGAATATAAATTTATCTGCAGATTTTATTCATCTTAAGGATTTGTTAAATGCTTCAATGAGTATTCTTGATGGTATTACCCGTATTTCTTCATTTCTCAAACAGTCATCAACCGTCATTATCATTCTTTCGGCCATAGGTCTGCTGCTATTGGTTGAGCGCCTTATCCGAAAAGAATTTATTCATAACCGTTCCTTTATGTTTTGATTTTCAATGCTGTTAAATCTGCTTCATTCCTACTAAGACGCCAAAGAATTCATAAAGACAAAATATGGTACCTGATGAACTCATACAAAGTATAGATCAATGGTTGCATGAAAAGTCAGGAAAAAGCGCTTCGATAATTGATACAAAAGTGCTTTCGGGCGGGTGCATAAACGAATGTTACGCCCTTTACACCGCTATGGAAACATTTTTTCTTAAGTACAATCTTTCCACCCGGTTTCCCGAAATGTTTACTGCCGAATCAAAAGGTTTGGAGTTGCTTAAAGAATCTCAGCAAATCAATATTCCTGAAGTTCTACATACCGGAAAATCAGAAAAATATTCTTTTCTTTTGCTGGAGTTTATTCCGGAAGGCCACAAAAGCCAGGGTTTCTGGGAAATTTTTGGAAGGCAGTTGGCCGGGCTTCATCGCATAAGCCATTCCTCCTTTGGGCTGGATCATGACAATTATATTGGCTCTATCCCACAGAAAAACAACCCTTATTCACGATGGGATGAGTTCCTGATTGTAAATCGCTTACAACCTTTGGTAAGTCAGGCCTATAATGAGGGCTTGCTGAACCGTGGGGATATATCGGGTTTTGACCGGCTTTTTACCAGAATCGAAAATATTTTGCCTACAGAAAAACCATCCCTGTTGCACGGTGATTTATGGAGTGGAAATTTTAGGGTGAATGTTGAGGGTCAGCCAACGCTTATTGATCCTGCTGTTTATTTTGGCCATAGGGAAATGGACCTCGCCATGACCAGACTCTTTGGTGGTTTTTCCAACGACTTTTATCCATTTTACAACGATGAATATCCATTAGAAAAGGGCTGGGAAAATCGGGTGGAGTTCAATCAGCTTTATCCATTACTGGTGCATGTGCTGCTGTTTGGCACATCTTATGCCTTGAAAATCAGAAGTATTCTTAGAAAATACTAAATAAATTGCCTTAATGTTTGTTTGGGTTACTTAACCTTGCCTTCGCGGCGCTCTTCCCACAACTGCTTGAAATTGCGTTCACTTATTTCGGGTAGTTGACGCTTTTCTCCCCAGGCTTTGGAGAAAAATTTTTGCAATATGAAGTTCTTAAACCGGGCACTTCCGGTATCCATCCATTTGCGGTTGAGCATTATTTTTTTCCATGTCCACATGGAAAACGCATCAAAAAAGCTATAATTTCCATTTTTCACACTATCGTTACGATTGTGCAACAACAGTTCGTGCAGGTTAATTTTTACCGGGCACACTTCTGTACATGCCCCACAAAGGCTTGAGGCAAAACTCAGGTGTTTGAAATCATCCAATCCCTTCATCCAGGGAGTAATTACCGAACCTATGGGTCCTGAATAGGTTGTATTGTAAGCATGTCCGCCTATGGTTTTATAAACAGGACAAGCGTTTAAACAAGCACCACAACGGATACAGGTGAGGGCACTTCTTTGCTTTGGGCGCGAAAGCACTTCGCTCCGGCCATTATCCAGCAGGATGACGTACATTTCCGATGGTCCATCCACTTCATTATCCTGACGCGGTCCGCTGATGATGCTGTTGTAAGCCGTTACATTCTGACCAGTTCCATGTGTAGCCAAAAGGGGCCAGAATAACTCCAGGTTGTTAAGGGATGGAATAACTTTTTCAATACCAGCAATAACTATGTGAACCTTTGGAAAGGAAACACTCATCAATGCATTTCCCTCATTTTCAGAAATGCAGACAGAACCAGAATCGGCAACCAGGAAATTGGCGCCGGTTATGCCAACTTTGGCATCATAAAATTTATTTCTGAGCTTTTCGCGAACAAAAGCAGTAATGGTTTCCGGTGAACTATTGGCTGGCAATCCAAATTTCTCAGTAAACAGGTCTGAAACATCCTCCTTTGATTTGTGCATGGCCGGTGTAACAATATGATAAGGATGCTCGCCCGCCAGCTGAACAATATACTCTCCCAGATCGGTTTCTATACTTTCTATCTGGTGATTGGCCAAATGATTATTCAACTCAATTTCTTCGGTTACCATGGTTTTGGATTTAACTACATAATCCGCTCCATGTTTTTTTATAATTTCTGTAACCTCATTCAGGGCATCAGTAGCATTCTGAGCCCAAATTATTTTTCCTCCGTTTTTTTCAAAATTTACTTCAAACTCAATTAGAAACTTTTCAAGATCACCGATCACCTTATTTTTAAGAAATGCAGCCCTTTCCTTGGCCAGTTCAATGTTAACATATTGCTTTTTACCTTGCTTAACCGAAACATCATATTTGCCGATATTGTGTTGCAGCTTTCCACGGTGAACAGTATCGGCTGATTTTATCCGCGAATCATTCTTAAACTTGTTGTAAATTTCAGTCATCATTCAGTCACTAATTAAAGCTGAATTTTATTGATTTTATTTACCCTGGTTTCATGTCTTCCACCTTCAAAATCAGTATTTAAGAATAATCTTGCAGCCTTTATGGCTTCATCAAAATCAATAAACCGGCCAGGTAATGCCAGTACATTAGCATTGTTATGACGACGGGTCAATTCTGCCTGTTCACTGTTCCAGCAAAGTGCAGACCTTACTTCCGGATATTTATTAACCACCATGTTTACGCCATTTCCACTTCCACATATTGCGATACCTCTTTCAAAATCCCCCTTGTTGATGGCGCTACCCAAAAGGTGTGCAAAATCAGGATAGTCAACACTTGCCGTTGAATTTGTTCCAAAATCATGAAACAAATAACCTTCAGCGGTTAATGTTTTTACCAAAAAGTTTTTTAATTCAAAGCCGGCATGATCACTTGCCAGTGCCACAATCTTAGATTTATCCCACATTGTTGATAAAATTTTCAGACAAAATTAGTTAATAATTGCGCTTAATGCTGAGCAGGTTAAAAATAAGCCTGTTAATGAACCACTTTCAAATTTTCTACCCAACAACTCAAATTTATGAAAAATAATTTACATGATCTTGATTTACAAGGGACAAAAACAGTTCTAAACGTAAAAAAATAAATTAATGTACTAAATATCAATAAGTTAAAACAAAAATACATTACAATAGTCATTTACAATCAATTCCTCTGTATGTCAATGAATTGCATGTTATAAACAATAAAATGTTAACTTCACTAAAATATTGTTATCAATTTCTAATAACTATTCACATATCTGTTAATAAAGCCATAAAACCTTAAAACCTTAAACATTTAGACAATCTTATTAGAAACAACCAACATGCTATCAACATCAATTCGGGGGTTTTAACTACTTTTGACCCTGTTAATGATAAATGCTAACAGATTGTTAATATTCGGCAAACTGTTTGTATATCAGATACTCTTATTGGTTTTGTTTGTTGATAACCTCTTTATAAACTGATGAAAAGCACATTTGCAAGAAAAAAAATCGAAGAATTATCAACAGAGTTAACAGCTCCAATAATAATAATGATCTTTATTTAAATAATTTATTATTAAATATTCAAAATGACTTCTGACTCAAAAACCGGTCGCGAAATTTTAAGCGATGAGGATATCATCCAAAAAATTTCCGAATTGCGTAAAAGCAAAAATACTATAATTCTGGCGCATTATTATCAGGTGCCCGAAATTCAGGATATTGCTGATTTTGTTGGTGACAGTTTACAACTTTCACAAAAAGCGGCCGAAACCAATGCCGATATCATTGTTTTTGCCGGTGTTCACTTTATGGCTGAAACCGCAAAAATACTCAGTCCTGATAAAAAAGTGCTGCTACCCGATCTGAATGCCGGCTGTTCTTTGGCCGACAGTTGTCCTCCGGCTGATTTTAAGCGCTTCATAGAGGCACACCCGGGGCATAAGGTTGTTTCATACATTAATTGCTCAGCGGCCATTAAAACGATGTCGGATGTTATTTGTACTTCGAGCAATGCAAAATCGATAGTGGATTCATTTCCCATGGATCATAAACTGATTTTTGCGCCGGATAAAAATCTTGGGGCTTACATCAATAGCATTACCGGAAGAGAAATGGTTTTGTGGGATGGCAGTTGTCATGTACACAATCAGCTAACCGATGAAAAGGTAATTCAATTGAAAATTGAAAATCCCGATGCCAAATTGATTGCCCATCCCGAATGCCGCGGACCAATTCTGGCAATTGCTGACTATATCGGTTCAACAGCAGCACTGCTTGAATTTTCGAAAAAGGACGATGCACAAAAATATATTGTTGCCACAGAAGGCGGAATCATTCATCAAATGCAGAAAGCATCTCCCGAAAAGGAATTTATTGTGGTGCCATCGGATGAGACATGTTCATGCAACGATTGCCCGTATATGAAAATGAATACGCTGCAAAAATTGTATCTGGCTTTAAAAAATGAAGCGCCTGAAATTTTACTTGATCCGAAAATCATTGAGCAGGCAAAACAACCGATTTTAAGGATGCTGGAAATTTCAAAAGCTGCAAGGATTATCAAATAACAGTCGGCATTTGTCTAAAATAACTAACTTTACAGCATGAGGAAATTTGTGTTGATCCTTTCATTGTGTGCCTTTGCTTTTGGTTTGAAAGCGCAGGATAATCCGATTGATCCCAACGGAAAAAATGTTTATTATCATGAAAATGGCAAGATTTCCAGTGAAGGATTCATGCGTAATGGAAAACCTGATGGTTACTGGAAAACCTACTGGGAAAATGGCACATTAAAATCGGAAGGCAACCGGAAAAATTATGAGTTGGACAGCCTTTGGAGTTTTTATGATGAAACCGGAAAAATTACACTTCAGATTACTTACCTAAACGGAAAAAAAGAGGGAATACGCCGCACCATTCGTGAAACTGAAACCATTGAGGAAAATTTTTCAAACGATGTTAAACAGGGGCTTACGATTTATTATTACCCTGAGGGTGAGGTTATGCGAACCATTCCATTCGAAAACGGTCTTGAAAATGGTTTTGCCCGTGAATTTTCGCCTGATGGTACCGTAATCACCATGATCGAATACAGGCGTGGGTTTGTAATTGATCGTGAAAATATCAACAGAACCGATAGAAATGGCCTGAAACAGGGAAAATGGAAGTTTTTTTATATCAACGGAAAAGTTAAAACCGAAGGGGTTTACCGCGATGATAAGCGCAACGGATATTTTAAGGAATACGACGAAAAGGGTATGCTTACCGATGTTTCCAAGTATATAAACGATGTAAAACAGGAAGCTCCACCAGAGTTGGTAAAACTCGATATCCGCACGGATTATTATCCCGATGGAAAGGTAAAAACCAGGGCCAGTTATAAAGGCGATGTACCCGAAGGTGTAAGGCGTGAATATGCACCTGGTGGTGAAGTAACAGCGGCTTATACTTTCAGCAAGGGAATTATGGTTGCCGAAGGAATTGTTGATGATGAAGGCGTGAGGGACGGCCCTTGGAAAGAATTTTATGCAGATGGTCAATTACGTGCCGAAGGCCTTTACAGAAATGGAAACAGAATTGGAAAATGGCGGTTTTACCATGCCAATGGAAATCTTGAACAGGAAGGAAATTACAACAATCAGGGCAATACCGACGGCTTGTGGAAGTGGTATTACGAAGATGGTCTGGTTTTGCGGGAAGAAAACTATTTGAATGGCAATTCTGAAGGAATTTTTACGGAATACGACGAAAACGGAACTGTAATTATTCAGGGTGAATATGTCGAAGGTATGGAAGAAGGCTTCTGGAAATATCAGCAGGGCGATCACCGTGAAGAAGGCACTTACCGAAGCGGAATGCGCAATGGTGAGTGGAAATATTATTTTGATGATGGCACACTGGCATTCCAGGGTTCCTTTATTGATGACAATCCAAATGGCCGCCACATCTGGTACTGGCCCAATGGCAAAAAGAAAGACGAAGGCGAATACATCATGGGCATGAAAACCGGCGATTGGCTTCAATACAATGAAGATGGTTCCATTTTTATGGTTATTTCCTATCAGAATGGCGTAGAAAAAAAATACGACGGAGTGAAGATTAAACCGGAGATGATGGAGTAGGAACGGGGAAGTATGAACCTGCCAGAGGCAGGCAGGTTTTCTAATTTCTAAAGTCTAAAAAGATAGATCCATTAATTTCCAATATCAGATAAATACTACTTTTTGAGTCTTTGAGCCTTAGTGCCACTTCGATAAACTCAGTGCATCGCTTAGTGGCAAACTTTGGAATTAGAAATTAGAAATTGTCCCCATGAAACACTTAACAATACTCATTTTAATTATGATGGCTTCATTTTTTTCCAATGGGGTTTTAGCCCAGAATATTAAACTTCCGGCGCCCGATTTGAGTGGCGGAACAACCTTGATGCAGGCCTTGAATGAGCGCAGCAGCCATAGAGAATTCAGTGCCAAAGAATTGGCAATGGATCATCTTTCGGGTTTGCTTTGGGCTGCCTGTGGCATAAACAGGACTGAATCCGGTAAACGTACCGCACCTTCTGCCCACAACTGGCAGGATGTTCAGGTGTATGTATTTATGAATTCGGGTATTTACCTGTACAACGAAAAGAACCATGAACTGGAACTCATTCTTGAAGGTAACCATCAGGCTGCTGCAGGGCTTCAGGATTTTGTGCCCACAGCACCTGTAAACCTGGTATATGTGGGTGATTATGCAAAAATGGAAGGCGCCGATACCAGCCGGCGTGATTTTTATGGCGGCATCAACACGGGATTTATTTCCCAGAATGTTTACCTCTATTGTGCTTCACAACAACTCAATACCGTAGTTCGCGCTATGGTTGACCGCGATGCACTGCATGAGCTGATGAAACTCAGACCAGAGCAGCATGTGGTGGTTGCGCAGAGTGTGGGGTATAAACCATAAGGGATTGCAGAATTCCGATTGCGGAATAAAAAAGCACGCAAAGACGCAAGGACGCAGAGACCTGCAGGCGCAGTAATATGCAAGTCAGCATTGTGGGATTTGGTTGATTATACTTAATCCCACAGACAAATTTGTTTATTCCGGGAATGAATGGGAATGAAATTTGAAAAGCAAAAATCAATAGAAAACTAAATTTTCAACGTGATGAATAGATTAGCATTTCTTCTTCCGGTTCTTTTGATTATGATTGTTTCTTGCGAAAAAGAAAAGAAAAAAGATAATTCCAATGAAATTGTTTTTGAAGGGATAACAATGACGGATGAGTTTGGAAATTTAATAAATCGGGATACTACAGATTGGAAATTTACTGATAACTGGACAGATAAAGAAAGCGCACTTTTCAGTGAGAAACGGGATAATATTTGCAGTATAGAAAATTTAAACTATTCCATTGTTGTATTTCCAAACCCATGTAATTCTATAATTCGTTTGGATATATCAAAACCGGAAAGCAGCAGATTTGCTTTTCGTATTGTTGATAAAGACTTCAATGTGCTGGTTTCGCATGATTCTATTTATTGGGGTGCCATTGGAATTACCTTAGAAGAATTTAACATTTCAAATGAAATAGTTAGAATGTACTATAAAATTTTGGGAGAGAATTGCGAATTGAGAGGACATGGAGATATAAAAATTGAGTAAAACAGGCGTTACGGCGCTCTATTTTTAACCAGTGGGGAGAACTTCTCACGATTTACCCTGTTTTTCAGCGGGACCACTTCAGGTATGCTGGCTTCGTTCTTCGGTTGATAAAATAAAAGGTCTAATAAACATTGACATTTTTTATATTTTTGAACATAACCGGAACATATCCGGCAGCCATTTAAAAATAATGTGATGGGATATATGGGATTTGGGCTTCAGAAATGGATTTACAACATGAAGCCCCGAAAGCCGTTTAAGCTAGGGAATAAGAAACCCGGTTATGATACCGTGGAATTTCTTAATCCTCAGGAATTCAGACCATCTCAAACTACCATTAATAATCCTGAAATCCTTGAAAAAAGAATTAAAGCATCAAAAAAGAGAATCGCATTAAGGGTAAAGGTGGGAAGAATTTATAGTGTTTTAATTATTGCGGGCATATTGGGTATAAGTGCGCTTGTTTATCAGATTATATCGAATTATATGTCAATATATCAGGAAAATCATAACGCAGTTGTTAGACTAAACACTATGGAAGAAGAAAATGCATTGGCTGTTTTTATTGAATCGGGCATGCTAAATATGAAAACCAATGAAATTGAAAAAGCAATAGAAGACTTTAGACTTGCCCTATAAATTGATCCTGAAAACAGGCTTGCTTTATACAATATAACGCTTGCTCTTTCTTTGGATTGTGAACTAAACGCGCGTAATTGTGATGAGACAATTGAATATTTTGAAAAACTTAAGAAACTGGATGAAGGCTTGGTATCTGAAGAACTTGAAGTCAGAATGGTCATAATTGAAGAAAAAATAAGAAAGAGACGGATAGAATAAAAAATCACTTCGCAGATGGATAGACTTAATTTAATTTTCGGACTACTTATATGTGTGTTTCGTATCATTTAGGTCAGGTTAAAACTGACTTTAAAACTATGATTAGTAAATCCGGTTGAAACGATGCCACTATTTCGGAACAAACGGGGTCACTTTGACTACCTGGTATGATAAATTTTAAAGTAGCTCATTTCTTTTTGCGATTCTTTACCTCACTTTATTAAAGCTGCTAAAGTTCCGCGCTACGGGTAGGATCAAAACGTCTTGCATAGATTTGAATATTTACCAAACAAGCGGGTTTAAAACGTATAAATTTTGCTGTTTTGTTTACAAAAGAATCTTTCTATGCATAGATTTCTTAAAAATCTATAGAAACGACAAGCTGGAAACTATCAGAATTGCCTAAACAATCCCCAATTAAAATATCCTGTTCTTTATCCTGACCACATCTAAAACCTACCCAATCGTAACCACCCCCAACGGCTTTGCCTCTTTCCAGGCGCCGCGGGTAAAATCAGGTACTTCTATACTTTGGCTGCGGTTGCCTACCGACATTTCGCTTAGCTGCACTATAGATGACCATGCTGCTGCATCATACACATCCTGATCGAGGGGGAGGCCGTTGCGCAGACAGTAAATCAGGCGGTAGTCCATGATAAAGTCCATGCCACCGTGGCCGCCCACCTGTCGGGCTTTTTCGCCAATCTGACGCGAAAGGGGATGTTCATATTTAGCAAGCAAAGCTTTTAATTCTTCAGGTTTGAGGTAGGAGTGTGCGTTGGGTTCCAGAGCAATAGCCTCTTCGGGATACTTGCGCGCCATACCTTTGGTGCCGCTGATAAGGTGCAGACGGTCGTAAGGCCGCGGACTGGTGGTGTCGTGTTGAATCTTCAGGGTCCGTCCGTTCACGGTGCGGATGAGGGTGGTGTTCATGTCGCCCAGCAGGTATTTTGCTTCTGCTTCTGCCGAATCTGCACCGAATTTTTCTTCACCATACAGGCTCAGTCCGGCTTGTATGGTTGACATGGAAGTCAGGTAATCAAAGCGGTCGCTGCGGTTGATGCCGAGGATTTGGGCCACTGGTCCGAGTCCATGGGTAGGATAGGGGTTGCCATTGTGTTTTTTGCTGTATTCAAGCCGCCAGTGCTTGTAGTAGCCACCATCTTTCTGATCCAAAAATTTCAATGATCTTAAATCGTGAATGTAGGCGCCTTCGGCATGGAGAATTTCACCAAACACACCTTCGCGTGCCATATTCAGGGTGGCCAGTTCAAAGAAATCGTAACAGCAGTTTTCCAACATCATGCAATGGCGGCGTGTTTCTTCGGCGGTGTCAACCAATTGCCAACATTCGTCAAGCGAAAATGCAGCCGGTACCTCAATGGCAGCATGTTTTCCATGCTTCATGGCATAAACGGCAACAGGTGTGTGCATCAGCCAGGGTGTGCATTGATAAACCAGATCCACATCGTCGCGTTGGCAAACTTCCATCCAGTCATCGACACCTGAATATTCAACCGCCTCCTGGTGGCCCGCTTCGCGCAGACGCTTGTTGGCCTGTTTCAAAAATTCAGGGACTACATCACAAATAACCGTAATTTTCGCTCCTTCCACCTGCATCAATCTTCGCACAGCCTCACTGCCACGCATTCCAATACCAATAATAGCTATGTGCACCGTTTCAAGTGGTTCGCACGTTAAGCCCATGGCTGTTTTATTGCCAGTCAGGTTTGGCAACCGGTTGGCCTGATTTGCCAATAAACTTCCGGTGGTTCCAAATCCAAGGGCAGCGGTGCCAAGTGCGGCAAGTTTCAAAAAATCGCGGCGGCTGTTGTTTTGCTTTTTCATGGTAAAAAGGCTGAGGTGCAATTTCTAATTGTAAAACCCGAATGATACTTTATATACTGGTGTAAAATTAAAAAAAATTCAAAAGTAAGCACCGGAGGAAATCCTTTTTACCAAAAATAAAAGCACCCGGAATTATATTTCCGGGTGCTTTCAATCAAGTTCATTGCGTTGCCTTGCGTCTTTGCGTCTTCGCGTGGGAATATTCGTATGTCTATGAACCTGCCTTCAATTTTTTAAAGGCTTCGGTCATTTTGGGCAGCACTACCTGCAAGTCACCAATAATACCATAATCAGCCGCCGTAAAAATTGGTGCATCCGGGTCTTTATTCACGGCAACTATTACTTTTGAAGAGCTGATTCCGGCAAGGTGCTGAATGGCACCAGAGATGCCCAGCGCAAAATAGAGGTTTGGTGAAACCACTTTACCGGTTTGTCCTACATGCTCGTGATGGGGACGCCAGCCTTCGTCAGAAACCGGCCTCGAACAGGCAGTTGCTGCACCCAGCACACTGGCCAGTTCCTCCAGGGGTTGCCAGTTGTCGGCACTGCGCATGCCACGGCCTCCCGAAACTACAATTTCAGCTTCCGAGAGCAGGATTTTTCCGGTTTGCACATCCGTGGAAACTACTTTAGCGGACGGGCTTACCTCAACACTCAATTCTTCAATTGTGACTTCAGAAGGTGTTTCGGTAACTCCTGCCGTATTTTGCGAGAGCGTAACAACCTTCACAGGTGAAGTAATTTCTTCTTCCACCAGTGATTTGCCCGAGAATGCTTTTTTCTTAACCACAAAAGGCGAAACCGACACCGGTAAACCATTCACAGCACTTACCAGACCAGCCTTTAGTCGCACAGCCACGCGGGGTGCCAGGGCTTTTCCTGTAAAGGAATTTCCCATTACCACCACCGATGCGCCTGCTTTTTGGGCTGCATCTGCAATAATTCCGGCAAAGGATTTATCGTCGAGGCTGGATGCTGTTTTTGCTGAAAGCACGCTGGTTGCGCCATATTTTCCGAGGTTTTTCAGTTCATCGTTACTTACTTCACCGATGGAGAGTACTGTGAGATTTCCACTCATTTTTTTGGCAAGCTGGCTTCCGTACGAAACCAGTTCAAACGAGCTCTTTTTGAACTTACCACTCCAATTTTCTATATAAATCAATACTGACATAGCATGTTGTTTTTCAAGTAATTAAATAACCCTGGCTTCATTGTGTAGCAAGTGGGCAAGTTCATCCATGTTTTCCGGATCAATCATTTTGCAGGCCGATTTTTGCGGGGGTGCCTGATAGGTGATTACCCGGCTTGGAGTTGGTGCATCAGTGGCCGGGACAACGCGCAATTGCTTGGTACGGGCGGTCATAATGCCTCGCATGGAAGGAATGCGGGGATTGATGGCAATTCCTTTTTGTACAATCAAAACCGCAGGGATTTCAATTTCAAGGAGTTGCTTTCCGCCATCAATTTCGCGGGTGACTTTTACCTTGTTGTCCTCAAGCAGGAGCGAACTTACGGCAGAAACCGAGGGCCGATCGAGCAATTCAGCAAGCATTCCACCTACCGCGGCATTGTTATAATCGCTGGATTCGATGCCACACAGGATAAGGTCGAAAGATTCATTTTTGACAGCATCGGCCAACTGACTTGCGGTGAAGAATGAATCCATACCGTCAGCATCCACACGTAAGGCTTCATCGGCACCGCAGGCCAAAGCTTTCCGCAGGGTGGGTTCAACATCGGATTTACCAACGGTTATTACAGTAATTTTTTGAACCAGGGCGGGATTGGCTTCCTTGAGTTCGATGGCACGGGTGAGCGCCAACTCATCCCACGGATTGATGATCCACTGCACACCCGAATAATCTATCGCTTTATTGTCGGCGGTGTATTTAATGCGGGTGGTGGTATCGGGTACATTGCTTATGCAAACGAGAATATTCATAATTTGAGCTGATTTTATTAAAGTTCAGTAAATAATCGGGTTAAGTTGCTCTAATGGAGATTAAAATTCCTTCAGAATGTGTCTTGAAATCACAATTTGTTGAATTTCGGAAGTGCCTTCGTAAATCTGGGTGAGTTTGGCTTCACGCATAAGCCGTTCAACGTGGTATTCTTTCACATAACCATAACCACCATGTATTTGCACGGCTTCGGTGGTTACCTCCATGGCAATTTCGGCGGCATAGTATTTAGCCATGGCACTTGCGTAACCATATGGTTGGCCCTGATCCTTAAGCCAGGCAGCTTTGAGGCAGAGGTTTCGGGCATTTTCAATCTTCACGGCCATATCTGCCAGTTTAAAAGCCACCGATTGATGATTGGCGATTTCTGTACCAAATGCTTTGCGCTCTTTTGAATATTTTACGGCCCGCTCAAAAGCGCCGGAGGCTAGCCCCAATGCCTGTGCCGCAATGCCGATGCGTCCTCCTTCAAGGGTTTTCATGGCAAACTTAAACCCAAAACCATCCTCACCAATGCGATTTTCTTTTGGGACCTTTACATCGCTAAACATTACCGAATGGGTATCTGAACTTCTCATGCCCATTTTGTCTTCATGCAGACCAACGGAGATTCCCGGGGAATGTCGGTCAACAATCAGCACATTGATACCTTTGTGTTTTTTTTCGGGATGGGTTTGAGCAATAACCAGATAGGTTCCGGCTGAATTTCCATTGGTAATCCAGTTTTTGGTGCCATTGAGCAGGTAATAATCGCCCTTATCCTCGGCCGTGGTGCGTTGAGAGGTTGCATCCGAACCAGCTTCGGGTTCCGAAAGCAGGAAAGCACCGATTTTTTCACCACGTGCCAGCGGTTTCAGGAATTTCTCTTTCTGCATTTCGTTGCCGAATTTTTCAATCCCGTAGCAAACCAATGAATTGTTTACCGACATAATTACACTTAGCGAAGCATCTACTTTAGAGATTTCTTCAATAGCAAGAACGTAGGAAATGGCATCCATGCCACCTCCATCATACCTGGGATCGACCAACATACCCAGGAAACCAAGTTCGGCCAGTTGTTTCACATGTTCGGTGGGATAAATGGAGTTGGTGTCGCGTTCAATCACATCCTTAATTAATTCACGTTGAGCAAAGTCGCGGGCGGCTTGCTGAATCATCAATTGCTCTTCAGTAAATTCAAAATTCATAGGGTTGGTTTTTAAAAAAAGCAGAATACTGTTTTGGGATTGGCTGTTAAACAACCCAAACCGCTAATGTGTTCAGGGGTAAGGGTTTTTATTAAATTTCTAATTTCTAAAAAAGGGACGAGGGACGCAAAAAAGGGACGAGGGACGATTGCTACGAATGAAAATCCAGCTTTTATCAAAGACAAGGGGACGGGGAGACCAACAGACAAGGAGAGAAATTGGGTCGAGGGACGTAAAAAGGGACGAAGGACGATTGCTACGAATGAAACTACAGCTTTTATTATCATTTCATCACTCTTGTTTTTGTTTTTTAAAAATTGGGTCGAGGGACGCAAAAAAGGACGATGGACGAACACTCCCCATAAAACACCAGCTCTTATTCTAAAGACATTCCTCTTCGCTCCTCTTCCTTCTGCAGGCATTCCAGAATCCACCCTTCGCTCTTCGCCTTTGTTCTTATCCCTTCGCCTTTCCCCTAATTCCTCTTGCCTGAAGTCGCTGACTAATTGAAATAAGCAACAACAGCACAAGTCCCAGAACCGAAGCCCGGGCAATAAAGTCCCCGTATTTGACATAGAAGGTAATTTTATCGTTGGCATTGAGAATTTGGCGAATGACTGCAGTTTTCCAGTAAGGGGTAGCTTGCATCACATCACCACGTTGATTGACAAAACAGGATGTTCCGGTATTTGCCGAACGGGCAACACTGCGACGGGTTTCGATGGCGCGCACCGAAGCAAACAACGCGTGCTGCCTGTGTCCCGGGCTATCGCCCCACCAGCCATCGTTGGTTATTATAAAAATGAGGTTAGCGCCGTTTCTGACAAACCTTGCTACATATTCGCCGTAAACCGATTCATAGCAAATAATTGGCGCAACTTTAAGGGAATCATTCACAGTGAATGGAATCCTTTCGGGATCGGTACCGAGTTGTCCCACCGTTCCACCAAGATCAATGGCAAAATCGCCCAATGGCGCCAAAAGCCAGGGGAAAGGCATTAATTCAACGCCAGGAGTAAGTTTTGATTTATGTGTTCGTTGCAGATCAGGCTTATTGCGAAAAAGGAAAGCCGCATTGTAAGCATCATAATAACCTTCGCCATTTTTGAATTTTCGGGCAGTTGAGGGAATGATTTCGCCGGGTTCGTAAGACCGATAGGTGGAATAACCAACGACAATGTTTGATTTGGGATAAGTTTTCAGCAAACCATTCCTGAACATATTGATGGTTTGGTGATTTTCCATGTCGTTCTCCCAAATCATCATTCCCGAGGCCCAGTTGGGCTGTACCATAGATTCGGGAAAAACAAAAAAATCGGTGGTACTATCGGCGATGGTCATGGCCAGTTTGGTGGCATGTTCAATCACCAGATCGGCCGAAAGTTCATACTGCTCTTCGTAAGGATCAATGTTGGGCTGCACTACAACCACATCCACGGGTGCGCGCTTTTCATCATAGCTGTAATACATAATGAAAGAGGCAAACATCGGAATAAGTAAAACTCCGGCAATAAGTGAAATATCTTTTATCGGGAAACCAGTTATATTTCCTGATAAAAAGCGGTTGACCAATTTAAAAATCACAATATTTACGATGAGTACCCACAATGTTCCGCCAAACATTCCGGTAAATTCATACCATTGCATCCACATGGGCCATGCCGAAAATCCATTTCCCAGGCTCATCCAGGGCCAGTTCAGGTCCCAGTGGTGATGCAGAAATTCGTAGGAAATCCATACAAAAATTAATCCCAGGTAGCCCTGCCCGGAATTCTTCAGGCTGCGGCGCATGAAATGAAAAAGCCAGAATGAAAGCGACATGAATACCGAATTGATCAGTACTGCCATCACCACACCAAAAAAAGTGGAGTTATAAATCCACCATGTGGTAAGTGTGTTCCAGATGATAAAAGCAGGTATGACCCTAAAAAAAAGGCCAAACGAATGATTGTTGACGCGATTTTTAAGGAATTGATCTTCTATAAGCAATAGTGGAACAAAAGAGACAAACAGTAATATGGGCAGACCATGAGCCGGCCATGCCAGGGAAAGTAGTAATCCTGAAATGATGGAATAAAAGGGTAAAAGGTGTTGCTTTTTCATGAATTGGGTTTATGGAAGGACAAATTTATTAATACCCTTCGAATAATGGAGATTATGTTTTCATAAAATATGAGATGGAAATGCCTCCTTTCCGCAAAAGAGAAGGAAATCTTTTCGCCCTATAGCGGATATTTGTTAGTTTATTCACAGAGAATTGATAATTTTGCAGTAAATTATTAACGCAAGTACCGCATTATCAAGGTATTTTAAGAAATCATCCCAATAATAAAACCGGAGGAAAAATGGCAATAACCAAATTAGAGCAAATGTTTGACGTACTTAAGTCAAAATCGAAAAAGAGACTTGTAGCAGCATTTGCCAATGATTCGCACACCATTGAAGCAGTGAGCGAGGCCGTGGATAAAGGAATTATCGATGGCATTCTGGTAGGTGATGAAGAAACCATGCGCAAAATTTGTGCCCAACTGGGTGTGGATGCCGGCAAATTTAAGTTGGTTCATGAGCCCAACGAAGCCAAAGCCGCGGTGGTTGCCGTTGAACTGGTTAACAAAGGCGAAGGCGATTTGCTGATGAAGGGACTCGTGAGCACCGATAAATACATGAAAGCCATCCTGAACAAGGAAAAAGGCCTTATGGATCCCGGTGCGGTATTGAGCCATGTTACCGTTATTGAAAATCCACTCTATCATAAATTACTTGTTGTGGGCGATGTAGCCATTATTCCTTTGCCTGAGTTTAAGCAAAAAATTGCCATATTGAACTATCTGGTGAACACCGCCAAAGCGCTGGGTATTGAAAAGCCAAAAGTTGCTGTGGTTACTGCCTCTGAGCAAGTGCTGGTTGGTATGCCCTCGTGTGTGGATGCTGCCTTGTTGTCAAAAATGGCCGATCGTGGTCAGATTGGTGGCGCCTATGTGGATGGCCCTTTGGCCCTGGATGCTGCCATTGACAAGGAATCTGCTGAAATTAAAAAAATTACCGGTCCCGTGGCTGGTGATGCTGATTGCTTGCTTTTCCCAAATATTGAGGCAGGAAACATTTTCTATAAAACCAATACCAAACTGGCTGGTGCCGAATTGGGCGCATTTGTGGCCGGGGCACGTGTTCCATGTGTACTTTCATCACGTGGCGACAGCGCACAAACCAAACTTTACAGCATTGCCCTCGCAGCCATGATAGCGAAGTAAATTGCACTATTAAAACGCATTAAAATGGAAGAACTTCGCATACTGGCCATAAACCCGGGCTCCACCTCCACCAAAATAGCTGTTTTCAGCGGCTCGAACCCGGTTTTTGTCCGAACCATTACCCATTCAACCGAAGAATTATCACAATTTGATAAGGTTACCGACCAATATGCATTTCGCAAGGCGATCATCTACAAGCAATTGGAGGAAGCTGGTATTGAAATGGAAAGCATACGTGCTGTTGTTGGACGAGGTGGTCTTACCAAGCCCATTCCTTCGGGGGTATATGAAGTAAATGAAGCCATGAAGGCCGATATGGCCAACAGCCCTATGGGCGAACATGCCAGCAATCTGGGTGGCTTTATTGCCGATGATATTGCCAAAAGCCTGCCCAATGCCCGCGCCTTTATTGCCGATCCTGTGGTGGTGGATGAGCTGGAGCCTCATGCCCGCGTATCGGGTCATCCCGAATTTCAGCGGAAATCAATATTTCATGCCCTCAATCAGAAGGCCATCGCCCGTCAGCATGCCAAATCCATCATGCGGAAGTATGAAGACCTTAACCTGATTGTGGTTCACCTGGGTGGTGGAATCAGCGTTGGCGCGCACCGTAAAGGCCTCGTGGTGGATGTAAATCAGGCGTTGGATGGTGAAGGTCCGTTTTCGCCCGAACGCAGCGGTACTTTGCCTGCTGCCGATCTGGTGCGGCTTTGCTTTAGCGGGAAATTCACCCAAAAGGAAATCCTTACCATGATTAAGGGTAAGGGCGGAATGGCGGCATTTTTAGGCACCAACAGTGCCTATGAAGTTGAACAACGCGCTGCTGCCGGCGACGAGTATGCCCGCTTCATTTTTGAGGCGATGGCATTTCAGGTTGCCAAAGCAATTGGTGCCATGAGCACCGTGCTTAAAGGAGATGTGGACGGAATATTGATTACCGGAGGTATTGCCCATGGCAAATGGTTTGTTAATCAGGTGATTGAACGGGTTTATAAAATTGGCCCGGTACATGTTTATCCTGGTGAAGATGAAATGCGCGCGTTGGCCATCAATGGTCTTATGGTGCTGAAGGGCGAAATTGAAGCGAAAGAATATTAGCAAACCTGTCTGATAAAATTATGGGTAAAAGCTGTCCTGAGGGATGGCTTTTATTGTTTTGAGTTTTAATTTGTATATTTGTGAAATACAAACAGATATGAGCTTAGCGAAATGAAGATTTATTTTCCATGCTTAAGCTTACCAACCCTAATCCTAAAAATATGAATTACATGAAATATACCTTTCTCATTTTTTTGTATTTGTTGTCCGGGCTTTCTCCTAACAAAGCCAGCGCACAAATCATTGCCGATCATACGGTGGTGGATGACTTCGATAAAATTCCCCAGCAGTATATTGACGAGGTAAAAAAAATGTGGGTAATCCTTGCCGGAGAATCTCATTCTAAAGCTTATCGGATAGGCTGTCAATTGCTCGAAGACAGCAATCCCCAATTTCAGGTAAAGATCAAAGATTCTGGTACGCCTGATGAGTTTTCAGACCAATATTTGCGTCTGAGCCGGGGAACCTGGGGCGATGTGAATACCAGTAGTGGATGGATTTACAATTATGGGGAAGAAGATTGGTTTACCACCCCACTTGCAATTAGCCGGACGAAAGATCACCTCACTTATTGCAATACAAACAATCTGGAAATTGCCGCGATGGGTTTTGGCTGGTGTTGGGATATGACCGCAAATAACTGGCCGGGAGGAGAGGTGGATCCGGTTTACCAGGTGCGCTGGGCAGGGCGGACAGATGGTGGCCCCGAAGGAAGCCTGCGCTGGGGCCTCAACAGTGGTGATCAGGCACTTACCGGTAATTCCATTTGTATAGATACTTATCTGAATGCGACCCTGGAATATATAAACCATTGTCAGGCAAATGATTATCAGACAAAAATGTTTTTTACCACCGGTCCGGTGGATGGTAACAGCAATCTCAGTGAAAATGGCTACCAACGCAGCATTAAACATCAGTACATCAAAAATTTTGTACTTGCTTCGCCCGACAGGATTTTATTCGACTATGCCGACATTCTTTGCTGGAGCGATGCAGGGGAGGAGAAGAGAATAAGCTGGAAAGATTTTGCGGGTATTACACAGACGTATCCCGTAATTCATGATGATAACCTGTTGGATTTGGATGGCGGTTATACCGAAGATGGTGATCATATCGGACAACGCGGGGCGCTGCGGCTTGCCAAAGCAACCTGGTGGATGCTCGCCCGTATGGCTGGCTGGGATGGAACTACCTTAGGTATGAGCCAGCCGGCAAGTGATCCTAAAATCAAAATCCAGCCCAATCCGGTGAGGGATATTATGGTTGTAAATATTGATCAGGAAAATATTTCGGGCTGGTTGTCCGTTGCTGACCTTAACGGTAAAGAGTTGATGAACAGGCAATTGACAGACCTGCAAACCACGGTTGATATGAGCCAGCTGGACAGTGGTATGTACATTGTCCGGCTGATGCAGGATGACCAGATTGAAATGAGGAAAGTGGTTAAACTATAAACAGGGTGTAATTATTCGCCCTTTAATAAATCAAATTCAAAATAAAGGCTACTAATGGCATCAGATAAGAAGTTTTTGGATTTCATTGTTGATCAGCTCGAAAATGTGGGTCAAGTTACCTACAGGCAAATGTTTGGGGAATATGCTGTTTATTCCGATGGAAAAATTTTCGCCCTGGTTTGTGACAACAAGTTGTTTATAAAACCTACCGCTTCAGGAAGGGCATTCATCAGAGATGTTGTGGAAGCGCCACCTTATCCGGGCGCGAAGCCTTCCTTATTGATTGGAGATAAAATAGATGACCGGGAATGGTTGAGCGAATTGGTGCGCATTACCCTGCCTGAGCTTCCAGAGCCAAAACCAAAGAAGCCGAAGAAAAGTTAGAAATAGTGTAGCGGGTTAAGCGAAATTGGCTGAGCCCGGTAGTAGGTTCAGACAGGATTAACAAGATTTACAGGATTATGGCTAAGCGGCATTTATAATGCCGCTTGGAACATTGTTGAATTTATAATTCAACGGCGCTGGGCGGAATTTGCAATTCCGCCCAATAATATACCCATGTTAAAACATAAGAATTTCCAAGCAGTTCCTTTAATTGACAGGATTTACAAGATGTACACGATTAAGGCTCCCTGCCTTAGGGGGTTCGTTTTTCAAATTACGCTTAACAAATTAATCTAGGATACGAGATTGTCTCTATCATTCATTCAGTTGCACTGTGGGCAGTTTTAATATATGGCATCACCGACTCCGCTCAGTTCCGTAAACTGACAGGATTTACAAGATTTACAAGAAGAAGGCTCACCGCGTTTGCGGTGAGCTCAGTTAATTCCGCCCAATAATATACCCATTTTAAAACATAAGAATTTCTGCTCAGATTCTTTAATTGACAGGATTTACAAGATTTACAGGATTATGGCTCACCATGTCAGACATTTTGGTTTTCAAATTCCGTATAGCTGTGAAAAAAATAAAAAGGCTGACACCATCCGATATCAGCCTTTTTAATAAACGCACTGAATTATAACTATTTAGCAATGATAATGTTTTTGCTAAAGGTTTCGCCGCTGTTGTCAATAAATTGAAGGGAATAAATTCCTGAACTCATTTTACTTACATCCAGCGTTACATTTAATGTTTCGTTCACATTTTTTTCAAGGACTTTTTGTCCAAAACTGTTGAACATGCGGATAGCTTGTATGCCTTCAACCATTTGAATGTTGAGTTGATTGGTTGCCGGAACAGGATACATTTTAACGGCCGGGAGTGAATTTTCCTTTACGCCAACCAAGATGTCCAGGGTAACCGGAACCACTTTTACAGGGTTCAGTTTATCATTGCTGTTGATGATGATATTGGCATGATAAATTCCGGGATTGATTGTTGTTGCATCGAAGGTAACCGTGATGTTTTCAGTACTTCCGGCTGAAACTGTTCCTGCTGATGGGTCAAGGCTCAGCCAGTTATTTTGTCCCAGTTGCAGCATAGCGCGTATGTTCAGGTTTCCATCCAGGCCATTGTCTGACAGGTGTTCCCAGGAAAGGCCATCCATAGAAACAAAATCTCCATTGGGGTTTGCGGGACCGCCATCAATACCGGCAGGGAATGTTTCAGCAGCGTGGGTATATTGGCATCCTATCCATAAATCACTGCCATCAAGGGTTAATGTCTCGTCAAGGTTAATGGTGACCCATGAAGTAGCTGCCGTCGAAAATTCCTGAAGGTGAAGCAGTGCACCGGGCGCCCCGGTTGTTCCGGGTCCCCAGATCATAAGTATTGCATCGGAAGGTAAATCATTGATATATACATCAACCGACTGCACGGTAGCACCTGTTAGCGGATTTACCATGGCGGCAGGGAAACGGGCAGCACAAAACATAATACCTCCGGCATTAAGGCCAATAGCCTCAGTATTTTCGCCATCGTAATGCAGGATATAGGAATCGCGGGTGCTTTTATTCGCTGCTGCAGTTCCATTAGCAGTTTTGCTGTGCAATTTGATTGCCCCGGGCCTGATATTTTTACCTACAGGAACTTCAAGAGGTTGAGCAACTTTTGCTGTTGGTAAAAAGTTGATAAAGGTTTCGTAATCCAGTGGTGCATTTCCAATGTTCTGAATTTCCAGGTTTTGTGTTGAGGTATTTCCCAGGTCAATGGCTTCGGTCAGGCTTGCGGGATTTACGCTGATGCTGGCCAATTCGGAAGCAAAATTTATCAGGAAGGTTACGTCCTGTCCATCAGGGTTTACACCGGCACCAATAAATTGGTTGCCATCTGATGTTGCGCCGTTAATGCTGTAAAAAATCCAATCTTCTGCATCCACAAAACCGCGGCTTGCAGCGTAATCGTTAAAGGTTGTCATTTCGCCGTCGAGGTAACGCACAAAAGCTCTCCTTAATTCGATATACGGAGGAAATCCTTCGGCTGTGTAACCCATTGCGGTTCCATCATCTAAAACTACATTGGCGGCTATATCGCCTTCATTGAGGGTGTTATCAAAAAATATGGTTCCCGTTTGTGCATTCCAGATAAATCCCTGACCGGTTGCGTAGCCTACAATGTATTCGCCGGTTGAAGAAGCACCATTGGCTTCTCCCCATTGGTCGGGAGCAAGTTGAATAACCTCATCGTTTATCCATGCAACTGCTGCACGTGGAAAGGAAGGCGTATCTTCCCATCCAAATACCACATTACCATCGCTGCTCACACCATTGGGGCGGTTGCTCCTGATGTTGGCCTCACCAATATTGTTGTAGCCTTCTCCCTGGGTCCATTTAAAGGCCTTGTATGTCGCAGGCGTATAGTATTGCATACCCACTACAACCGTTCCATCGGCATTTCCACCCCAGGCTGAGTTATAATCATCGTTGGTTGGTTCTCCTACAGCCGGGTTTGACTCCAGGAAGGTCCATTGTTCTGTGCGAAAATCCCAGAATCCAGCCATGATTGGTTCTGTTGCATATGCTCTGTTATAAGATGTACCGCTCACGATGCCCTCATTTGATACGGATATCAAACCCGACTCCACCTCCGGTATTGAATGCAGCCCGCTGGTTATGGACCACACCCAGTTTTGAACACCATCTAATCCTGCAATGGTAACATATTCACCATTTTCACTGATGTCGTATGGATAAGTGTATTCCTGCATCAGAATGCTCATTTCGATGGATGAAGGTTCAGTTATGTTGGCGTTGACCGGGATTGCCAGTTCGGGAAGGTCAGGATCGTTGGAACTGATGGTAATGGTGGCGGTATAAGTGCCAAGTTCAAGTCCCGTAGGGTCAAAGGAAAGTATATGTTGAAGGGTTGAGCTGCCAGCCAAATTTCCTGCCATTGGATCAATAGATAACCAGCCATTGGTACTTCCTTCGTAAGCGATTTCCATGGTGTAAATGAGATTTTCCACACCGCCGTTGGTAACTTTCAGATTTTTGGTAATGCCTGCATTGGTGGCCACAGTAGCATTGACTACCATTGGATTTACCAACAACCGGGGCGAAGTATCGTATTCATCACTGATGCTAACATCATCCACTGCCCAGGCATGAGCCATATCGCCTTCATAGCGGAAAGCAACGTAAATGGTTTGCCCGGAATAGCTTTGCAGACCAAGGGCGACTTCCTGCCATTCAGCGAATACATTTACAGGAGTCCAGATTTCTACGAAATCACCATTTGCAGGATCTCCGCTTCCTGTGCTGATGAGCACGCTGTTTCTTTCGTAGTAGGAAGGATCCACGGTATAGTTCCAAAAGGAAAGTACCGTAACCCCTGCAGAAGGAATATCCATGGATGGGGTTACCAGCCAATTGTCATTTCCACCGGAAGCATATTCATGAAAAGCTGAATAGGTGCCTTCGGGGGTATGGTTATACGCATTTGTGAGCGACCAGCTTGTGGTTGCGCTGAACAGATTATACATATTCCAACCGGTGGGCGGAAAGGTGGTTGACTCGAAGGTTTCATTCACGGGAAACATTCGTCCACTTTGTGCAAAGGAGGTAGTCGCCAAAAGCCATGGAAGCATCATCATGAATGCAATGCCCCGCAACTTTAAAGAAAAGGGTTTAGTTAATACCATAATGTTCAGATTTGGTTGGTGAAAAAATCAATTATTTATTTGTTAGCAATGTGTGCTTTATATAATTTCAGGCTGTTTGTTACCAGGCTGTAATTATGTTGTCAAAAATAGGTCAGTATTTGCTTTAATCGTCAAAAAGTACAGGCACATTTCTGCTACACTGTCGAAAATATTCTGCTACAATTACAATACAAAAGTTTTTAAAGTGCAGGTATAGAGGTGATTAATAGGAAGTAAGAGGAAGGAGGCAGGAAGTAGGAGGTAGTTTTGGTGGAATGTAGTTTGAAAGATCAGGCGGTCGAAAACGGGGATATGATTGACCGGCATTTTTACCAACCCATTCAACCCATATATTTCATTACTCAAATACTGAAATTGCCTGCGACTTCTGATAAAATAATACTTTTGAGTTATCTGTTGGAATTAAGTTTTTTTAATATATTTGAATATGTAATAAATCAAATATGCAATAACTTGATTTTGAACATAAAATTCATGCCATATAGTTGGTAATCTGTATAATATGATTTTTGCAAAGTTGATTTATCGCAAATCTGATTTGTACAAGAATAAGGGAATAACAAGAAGAATGAAGATTTTGAGAAGGAAATAAAAAAGGCGACCAGGGCCGCCTTAAATGTTTTCACAACGGAATAATCCTTATTGTGAATTGCTTTGAATTGTAAGACAAATATACAACATAAAACTTAAAAGTCAATAGATTATGAAAAAGATTTTAGGACTTGATTTAGGGTCTGCTTCAATTGGTTGGGCAGTTATCAACGAATTTGATGAAAATGAAAACACCAATTGTCAGATAGTAGCATTAGGTAGTCGGATAATACCTTATGAAGGGACTGAAGGGAAAGACTTTTCAAAAGGGACAGGTGAAAGTAGAAATTCGCTGCGAACGAAAGCAAGGACAGCCCGAAAAGGTTACGATAGGTATCAACTTAGACGGAAATATTTAATTGACATTCTTTTGAAAAACGGAATGATGCCCAATGAAAGTTTAAGGGCACTCCCTAAGACACAGTTGTGGGAACTTAGAAACAAAGCGGCTAAAAACGAAATTACACCAAATGAATTAGGCAGGCTTTTATTGTGGCTGAATCAGAAAAGAGGATATAAAAGCAGCAGAAGTGATGCCAATTTGGACAAGAAGGATACTGAATATGTTGCAATTGTAAAGTCAAGACATGAACTGATTAAGGAGCTCAACCTTACTATTGGGCAATATTTCTATCAAAAATTAGAATCAGATGAGTTTTTTCGTGTAAAGGAAAATATCTTTCCCCGTGAGGCTTATATTGAAGAATTTGACAAGATTTGCAATAATCAGCCATATTTGGTAAAAGAACTTCGTGATAGAATCAGGAATGAAGTTATCTATTACCAACGTCCATTGAAATCGCAAAAAGGACTTGTTTCTGTTTGTGACTTTGAAGGGTTTTGGGCAAAAAAAGATGATAAGGAGTTTTTCGTAGGACCAAAAGTTGCTCCTAAAAGTTCCCCATTATTCCAATTGGCTAAAATATGGGAGAATATCAATAATATAAAAATTGGTTCTCGAACGGGTGGTGAAGTGATAATAACCTCTGAGCAAAAACTTAAATTATTTGTACATCTTGATAATAATGAAAAGCTGACCCAATCCGATTTATTTAGTATTCTTGACCTTAAGAAGGATAATTGTTTTGTAAATAAGCAATTGGTTAAAGGAATTGTAGGAAATATTACGAAATATGCTATCAAAAAATGTTTTGCTAATAGCTCTGAGTATGATTCTCTTTTAAAGTTGGATTTAAAAGTCAGGAATGGCAACGGTGAAGGATATTTATATGATAAGAAAACAGGAGAGATATTAAACACTAAACCAATAGTATTTATTGATCCGGATGTAGAGCACGAACCATTTTACCAATTGTGGCATACTATTTACTCTATAAGTGATGAATGTCAGTGTAGTAAAGTGCTTCAGGAGAATTTTAATATTGAAAAAACTACAGCAGATAAATTAGCGCATATTGATTTTACCAAGCATGCATTTGGCAATAAATCGTCAAAGGTTATCCGCAAAATTTTGCCATATTTAATGGAGGGTGATGGATATAGTGATGCTATGAGCTATGCTGGTTATGATCATTCTAATTCTCTAACCAAAGAACAGAATTTAGAACGGAAACTACTTGACCATTTAAAGCCTGTTTTAAGAAACTCCTTACGCCAGCCAATAGTAGAGAAAGTTCTTAATCAGATGGTTAATGTTGTCAATGCAATAATTGATCAATACGGGAAACCAGATGAAATCAGGGTCGAACTTGCTCGTGAATTAAAGCAATGTAAGGAAGAACGAAATGAGACAGATAAGGCAATGAGCAAGCGGCAGCGTGAAAATGAGGAAATTGCCAAACGATTAGCTGAATATGGATTAAGGGCAACAAGAAACAATATAATTAAGTGGCGTTTGTATGAAGAAATTGACAATGTTGACAAAAAGTTGAATGCAATGTGTGTATATTGTGGGCAGCCTATCTCGTTTACAGAAGCACTGAAGGGGAATGATGTTGATGTTGAGCATATAATTCCTAAGTCAAAGCTCTTTGATGATTCACAAAGTAACAAAACACTTGCACATCGCCATTGTAATCGGAATAAGAATGACCTTACTGCATATGACTTTATGAAAAGTAAATCCGATCATGATTTAAATGATTATGTGGATCGTGTAAATATGCTATATGTAAATAAAGTCATAGGCAGAGCTAAAAGGGATAAACTACTTATGACAGAAAGTGAAATCCCAGATAATTTTATTGACAGGCAACTAAGGGAAAGTCAATATATAGCTAGAAAAGCACGAGAGATATTGCAAAGTATTTGTAATAATGTGTGGGCTACAACTGGCAATATAACAGCTGAATTACGCCATTTGTGGGGCTGGGATGAGGTAACTATGAATCTTCAACTTCCCAAGTATAAAGAACTTGGACAGACCGAAATTAAAAAATGGGAGAGTGAATTGGGTAAGAGGAAACACCAGAAGGAAGTTATAAAAGATTGGAGTAAAAGAGATGATCATCGACACCATGCGGTTGATGCATTAACCATTGCTTGTACAAAGCAAAGCTTTATTCAACGCTTTAATACCCTAAGTGCCAGCAAAACGCGCGAGGATATGCAATTTGAAGTTGACAAGCGTTCCATCAATTACAAAGAGAAATTTTCTTTATTAGAGAAATACATAATTTCTCAACAAGCAATACCAGTTAATGACGTTGAAAAGGCCGTCGATAATATTTTGGTTTCTTTTAAGGCAGGTAAGAGAGTTGCAGTAAAGGGAACGCGTAAAATTGGAAAGCGAGGGAGTAAAAAAGTGGTTCAGACCGGAATAATTATTCCTCGCGGGCCTTTAAGTGAAGAAAGCGTTTATGGAAGGATTAAGACTATTGAGCAAAAGCCTGTCAAATATCTTTTTGAAAACCCTCATCTGATTTTCAAACCATATATTAAAGAGTTAGTCGAAGATAGACTGTCTCAGTTTGATGGTGATTTAAAAATGGCAATATCATCAGTAAAAAAGAAGCCAATATTTTTAGATAGTAAAGAAAGCATGATATTAGAGTATGGAAGTTGTTTCACGAATGAAATTGTTAAAAAATACGATGTTGATATCAACTTCAATAAAGTAGATAAAGTAATTGACAATAAAATCCGGAAGATACTTCAAAAACGCTTGGATAAATTTGGAGGTAAAGCTAAAGAAGCCTTCAAAGAAGTTCAATTCGAAGATAAAAAAGCAATAAAATGGTATGAAGATGAAGGATTAAAACTTCCAATTTATTCAGTGCGTTGCTTTACAGGACTTTCGGCCGTAGTGCCAGTTAAAAAGGATTCAGTAGGGAAAGAAATTGGTTTTGTTAAGCCTGGTAATAATCACCATATAGCAATTTACCTTGACACTGAAGGTAATACTGTTGAACATATCTGTACTTTCTGGCATGCGGTCGAAAGGAAAAAATACGGTATTCCGGTTGTAATTCACGATTCAAACAAAGTTTGGGATAGAATTGCTCAATCGCCCGAAGGAACTTATCCTGAAAGCTTTTTGGAGATAATCCCAAAAGCTAATTTGAATCTAAAATTGAGTTTACAGCAAAATGAAATGTTTATCTTAGGGATGCCTGTTGAAGATTTTGAACTGGCTGTTCAACAAAATGATAAATCAAAACTAAGTAAATATCTTTACCTGGTTTGGAGCCTATCTGATAGTGATTATTGGTTCAGGCATCATTTAGAAACAAAGAATGCTGAAATTAAAAGTATATCAGGGGCGAAGGAAAGTAAAAGGTATTACCGGATTAAGAGTTTGGGCGCATTTTTTAGTTTGCAGCCTTTTAAGGTAAGGATTGATAATATTGGTAATATTTTACTTTAACTTACAGGGCTCATGATGTAAATTATGATAAAACGAACCCTATATTTCGGTAATCCATGCTATCTTAGGAAGAAGAATTTGCAAATGGCAATTGAGTTTCCTGAAAAGGAAGGCAAACCAAATGCTTCTATTCCCATTGAAGATATTGGCATTGTAGTTCTGGATAATCCACAAATTACGCTTTCTCATGCTTTGATTTCTGCGCTGGGCGATCAGAATACAGCCATAATTAGTTGTGATGAAAAGCATTTGCCTTATGGATTAATGCTACCCATGTTTTCGCACCATGCCTTTACCGAAAAGATGTACGTGCAATTAGAGTCATCTCAACCTTTAAAGAAAAACCTTTGGCAGCAAACCATAGTAGCAAAAATCAGCAATCAGGCGGCCATGCTTAGAAGTGTTGGGGTTGACGATGCTAAAATGCAGTATTTGTTAAGGATTGTAAAAAGTGGCGACCCTCAGAATGTGGAAGGGAGAGCTGCTGCTTATTATTGGGAAAATCTGTTTGGAGAGAAAAGTGGATTCACTCGTGACCGAAACGAGGATGGAATTAATGCCATGCTCAATTATGGCTATGCCATTCTGCTGGCCATTGTTGCAAGGGGCCTGGTTGCCAGTGGAATGTTACCTGCCGTTGGTATTCACCACCGTAACAAATACAATCCCTGGTGCCTGGCTTCTGATATTATGGAGCCATACCGGCCTTATGTTGACCGGATTGTATTAAAAATCTCAGAAGATTTTCCGGAATGTGAGGAACTTACACCAGAAATTAAGCGGTTACTTTTACAGATACCGGTTATAGATATAAATATTGATGGCAAGAATAGCCCATTAATGGTTGGAATGCAAAGGACCACGGCTTCTTTATCATCATGTTTTGAGGGTACAGGTCGAAAGATTTTATATCCTGAATTAAACTGAATCATTTGACTTCCAGTAATCTTGAACGACTAAACCAGTACCAGATATTGTGGATATTTGTCTTTTTCGACCTGCCTACTGATACAAAAAAGGACAGGAAAAACTATGCCCAATTCAGGAAAAACCTTCAGAAAGATGGTTTTACCATGATGCAATATTCTATCTATGTTCGTCATTGCAATAGCCGCGAGAACGCCGAAGTACATATAAAAAGGGTAAAATCATTTCTTTCACCCAAGGGAGAAATCATACTTTTTTCGGTCACTGACAAGCAGTTTGGAATGATGGAATTTTTCAGGGGGCAAAAAGAAACTGTAAAGCCTGGAACTCCACAGCAATTAGAGCTATTTTGACAGAATGAAAAAAGTCCTTCTACCCGAGAGTAGAAGGACTTTTATTGAGCACTTTTTTTAATACCAATTTCAGCCTTAACAGGTTGTGATTGAATTAATTGAGCAGGGGTATGTTGTGCTCAATATTTCAAAGATACAATTCAAAAGCAATTCACAACCTGACTACCGATGCCCAACTCAGGCCTTACGTTGTGCTCAATATTTCAAAGATACAATTCAAAAGCAATTCACAACAGGGACAGTGCTCCCGAAATGGTTATGGACGTTGTGCTCAATATTTCAAAGATACAATTCAAAAGCAATTCACAACAATATCATCAATTAGGATGGCATCCGGTCTGTTGTGCTCAATATTTCAAAGATACAATTCAAAAGCAATTCACAACGAGTGAACCGGTTCGCACATTCTTTGCAAGGTTGTGCTCAATATTTCAAAGATACAATTCAAAAGCAATTCACAACTTACTAATTGGGGTTGCCATGTATTCCGCTGTTGTGCTCAATATTTCAAAGATACAATTCAAAAGCAATTCACAACAGCGTTTGGCTGCAATCTCTGACATTGCCTGTTGTGCTCAATATTTCAAAGATACAATTCAAAAGCAATTCACAACGGTACAATTAACGGTAATACAATCAATGAAGTTGTGCTCAATATTTCAAAGATACAATTCAAAAGCAATTCACAACATGTTAAGTTCAGGATCTTCTTCGAGTTTGGTTGTGCTCAATATTTCAAAGATACAATTCAAAAGCAATTCACAACAAGGCTTAACAAGGTGCTTGCTAACTCCTGGTTGTGCTCAATATTTCAAAGATACAATTCAAAAGCAATTCACAACAATTTGCCGCCTACACCGGCTGTTAGTTTTGTTGTGCTCAATATTTCAAAGATACAATTCAAAAGCAATTCACAACATGCAGCCGGTTAAGGAATATAAACTCAGAGTTGTGCTCAATATTTCAAAGATACAATTCAAAAGCAATTCACAACTCTTGAGTTAATTAATCCGTTCTTATCCACGTTGTGCTCAATATTTCAAAGATACAATTCAAAAGCAATTCACAACAATTACTCAACGAGATATGCACCGAATTAGGTTGTGCTCAATATTTCAAAGATACAATTCAAAAGCAATTCACAACAGAAGAACCACCATTTTAACAACCATAAACGTTGTGCTCAATATTTCAAAGATACAATTCAAAAGCAATTCACAACTACTTCTTTGTTACAACCGTTTGTTGTTGCGTTGTGCTCAATATTTCAAAGATACAATTCAAAAGCAATTCACAACGTTGGGGCTTGCATCATAGACACTTCCAACGTTGTGCTCAATATTTCAAAGATACAATTCAAAAGCAATTCACAACCCCTGCACCAATGCTTCACACGCTGCCTTGGTTGTGCTCAATATTTCAAAGATACAATTCAAAAGCAATTCACAACACACTGGATTTAGGGGAAAACAAAAAGGGAGTTGTGCTCAATATTTCAAAGATACAATTCAAAAGCAATTCACAACGACTTATCGCTACTACAAAAAGTCCTCGGCGTTGTGCTCAATATTTCAAAGATACAATTCAAAAGCAATTCACAAC
>SWCB01004755.1_pt1 | contig 63908 bp, 60 predicted proteins | sample 4692901 | NCBI WGS metagenome assembly SWCB01 (sample SAMN10267276, study PRJNA491770) | bioreactor metagenome | isolation source: DHS bioreactor inoculated with subseafloor sediment | place: Japan: off Shimokita Peninsula | collected 2006-08 | reverse complement strand
TCGCCCACACCTTCCACTCGGTGTTGCGACGATCGCTGGAATCCAAGCCGGTGAGGGAAAGGTTTACGGCTGTGCGGTCAAAGACGTCTACTCGGGTCGGATCGCGGGCTACTCCATCAGTGATCGGATGACATCGAAGCTCGCTGTCGACGCCTTGAACTCGGCCGTCGTCAGACGCGGTGATGTCGCCGGCTGCATCCTGCACGCCGACAGGGGCAGCCAGTTCCGCTCCCACAAGATGACCCACGCCCTCAACCGCCACCGCATGGTCGGTTCCATGGGGCGAGTCGGCGCCGCAGGCGATAACGCCGCCATGGAGTCTTTCTGGTCGCTCCTGCAAACCAACGTCCTCAACCATCAGCGATGGACCGCTCGCCAGCAGGTCCGCCTGGCCATCGTTACCTGGATCGAACGCACCTACCATCGCCGACGCGGCCAAGCCCGCCTAGGAGTCTTGACGCCCATCGAGTACGAGGCCACTATGAAGTCCACCCAGACCGTCGCGGCCTAACATCAACTGTCACCTATCCCTGCACCACGCCCTCCCGTCCTATTGCGGCACCATTGCTCCCCAGCTCACACCAGGAAGCGTCCGAACCGGGCAGCAAGGACGCGCTTCCAATTCAACGACTGCCCTCAGCCATGTCAAGGCCCCAGATCTGGGGGCAATATGCGCTCACGGGCCACGCTCCGCCTGCACAATGCTCCCGGGAACAACTTCGCACCTACGCTGTAACTGACCCCTACCGGAGCGCCCGCTACGGATAGAATTCGGCTCTCGCGCTGTCTTTACCAGACTCAGTCGGGTCCCGGTAACCAGCCTCACACGCTGAATCGCTTCGGTGGGCTCGTTTTCGCCGGTCGTTACGGCCTCGCTTTCGAGCGTCGTCTACAGACTCACCATGAGGCACTCGCTCCTTTGACGGGCTGCGCGGCGGTTCGCACCGAGCGCAACAAGGACGCATAGTGCACGCATAGGCAGTCGCGAAAACCTAAAGCTTTTCAAGACGCCGGGTCGCTGTCACTTGCGTGAGGTCTGATCCGCGTAGCCCCGAGGGCGCTGGTGTCTCAGAAATGCGTCGCGTCAAGAATCGTCTCAAGGTCGTGAACGATAGGGGTTTGTGAGGCACAATGGCCGCGTGAGACTTCTTGGATACACACGCGTAAGCACATCGAGTCAGGACGCGCAGTTGCAGCTCGATGCACTCGTCGCAGCCGGCGTCCAAAAACGAGACGTGTTCGCCGATGTCACCTCCGGCAGTAAGACCGGTATCGAGCGCCGAGGAATGAAGAAGCTCCTCGAGTACGCAGAGTCCGGTGACACCGTCGTGGTCTGGCGGGTCGACCGCCTCGGCCGCTCCTTGATTGATGTGCTGAACACGGTGAACCTTCTGCGCGAGCGAGGCGTGCACGTCCGATCCATTTCGGATGGCATCGATCCGGCGACATCGACGGGCCGGCTGATGCTGAACATGCTCGCCACCCTCGCGGAGTACGAACGCGAACTGATCGTCGAACGCGTCAACGCTGGCATCGCTGCAGCCCGACACAACGGCACTCGCTTCGGTCGACCGTTATCCGATCCGACCGTGATCGCTGACAAGCTCGCCATCGCCGCCGATGCTCGAGCAAAGGGCCGCACCGCCGAGGACGCCGCGCGTCTCGTCGGATGGAGCCGCGCCACCCTCTACCGCCACCAGCAAGCCCTCGCTGGCCGCGAGAGCTCCGCCATGTAGCGAGTGCCATGAGCAGCGAGGAACGGTGGCGGATTCTCCGACTTCACGTCGAAGACCAGATACCCCTCGCCGCTCTCGCCCGAGACAGCGGGATCGGCCTGCGCACCCTGCAGCGGTGGAACCACCTCTACCGCGAACGGGGCATCACTGGCCTCGATCCGCATCCTCGGGCGGACACCGGTACGCGCCGCACCGCGGCCGAGACCGTCGCGTTCATCGAACGACTCGCACTGACCAGACCCCGGCCGGCACTCGCGACCCTGCACCGCCTCGCAACTGCCGAAGCTGAGCGACGAGGCCAGCCGGCACCGAGCTACGCCACGGTCAGAGAGATTGTGCAGTCTCTCGATCCGGCACTCGTGACGCTCGCTTTGGACGGCCCCACGGCCTATCGCGACCGACACGAGTTGGTGTTTCGGCGCAGAGCCGAGCGACCGAACCAGACCTGGCAGGTCGACCACACCGAACTCGACATCCTCATCACCGGCACCGGAGGCAAACCCGATCGGCCCTGGCTCACGATCGTGATGGACGACTACTCGCGCGCGATCTGCGGGTACACCGTCTTCACCGGGGCACCATCCGCAATGAACACAGCCCTCGCACTGAGGCAGGCGATCTGGCGCAAGACCGACCCGACCTGGGCGATGAGCGGAATCCCCGACATTCTGCATGTGGACCACGGCTCCGACTTCACCAGCCATCACCTCGAGCGCACCGCCATCGAGCTGCGCATCCGCATCATCCATTCCACCGTCGGTCGGCCGCAGGGCCGCGGCAAGATCGAACGCTTCTTCCGAACCATCGACACCGAACTCCTCACCACCCTCCCAGGGCGCCTCGGATCTGGCCGTAGAACCCCTCACCCGGTTCTTGAGCTCGCCGCTCTCGATCAAGCAATCGGGGCGTTCATCTCGACCTACAACGAGCGTCCGCACCGTGAACTCAGAGTGTCGCCACGGGACGCCTGGGTTGCCGCAGGCTGGCTCCCGCGCATGCCCGACAGCCTTGAACAACTCGACGGTCTCCTACTGACCGTTCCCAAGAACCGCGTCGTGCAGCGCGACGGAATCCACTTCCAAGGCCAGCGCTACATGGCCCCAACACTTGCCCCTTTCGTCGGGCACACCATCACGATCCGCTACGACCCACGCGACATCTCCGAAATCCGCGTCTACGACCGAGACACCTTCATCTGCACCGCCGTCGACGAAGCCCACCCCAACCTCCGACTCAGCCTCCGCGACATCGAAACAGCCCGCCGCGCCCGCCGCCGAGAACTGCGCCACACGATCAACGACCGCATCCCCACCGTCGCCAACCGCGACGAGCCACGCGACGTAGCGCCAAATCCACATCGCCGCCGACTCCGCACCTATGAAGAGGACGAATGATGAACCAAGCATTCATCGTCACCAAGGAACACCGGCGCTTCACCGAATTCGCCAACGCGGTCCGAAAAGAACGAACCATCGGCATCTGCCACGGCGACGCAGGAGTTGGCAAAACCAACTCCGCACGCCGCTACGCGAACTGGGATGCTCTCGAGCCGTACGTCACCCAATGGGGGCCGCGCGGCGACCACGACGCCAAGCATTACGCCCTCGCCAACCGATCCCGCAGCGTGTTCTACACACCCGAAGTCCTGTGCCGACCCAGAGACCTCGCGCACGACATCGACCACTTGCAAACAAGAGTCGGAATCTGCGCCGACGAACACCTCCGCTCACTGGAGACCGAGCCGCGCCTCAACGCCGGCGGCGAGTCCCGTCTCGTCGAGCTGCTCATCATTGACGAAGCCGAACGACTCACACCCACAGCGCTCGAGATGCTCCGCGACCGACACGACCGCACCCACATCGCCATGATCCTCATCGGCATGCCCGGCATCGACCAACGATTCCGCCACTACCCACAACTCTACAGCCGCCTCGGATTCTCACACCACTACCGAGCACTCGGTCGCGACGAACTCCTCTTCGTCCTCGACCGCCACTGGAAAGGCCTCGGACAAACCCTCGACCCCAACGACTTCACCGACGCCCAAGCCATCGCCGCCATCGAACGCATCACCCGCGGCAACTTCCGCCTCCTCGAACGGCTCTTCCCCCAAATCGCCCGAGTCCTTACAGTCAACCAGCTCGAGGCCATCACCGACGACGTCATCGAAGCGGCAGCCAGCATCCTCGTCATCGGCAGCTAGCGACATAAAGCGATCACAGATTGCCGCCACTCAGCGATCAACCCCACACACCTGGGGCTCGCTGAGGGCACCGTCAAGCGCTACCTAGCCGATGCATCGGCGCGGCTTGCGGGTGTGCTTGGAGACGTGGACCGGAACGACAGGGTGACCGTCGTTGCCCACTCACGCAAGGAACGAGGCTGACATGGACAACCCATTTGGTTCTGCGATGGCTGATCTTGTGGTCGTGGATTCGGCCCGGCTATCCGGGAGAGATTTCGCCGATGCTCGTGGCGCAGGGGTCGCACGCCGGGTGCGCACGCGCAGGACGGTGCGCGCGGCCGGAGTCGGTGGCGTGTCCGCGGTGGCCGCCGGCGCGCTCGCCTTTGGGGCCACCCACCTGCCAAGACCCGGAGGGATCGTGGCCCCGGCCACCAGTGGCGAATGCACGCCCACCGCGCTTGTTGACATCGATGCGATGTGGACGCACACGGCCGATCCGAGAGCCCACGTTATTGACGCCAGTGAGTCGTTTGATGTCGAGACCTGGTATCTCTATGACGACAACCTCGAGATGGTCGTACTGAAAATGGTGCCAACGGATGCCGGACTCGAGGTGACGTACGCCGATGGGCAACACGCGCTCCTCGCTCACTATCAGCCAGACGGCTTCGTCTCCCACGCACCGAACTCCCGGTACTACTTCTTCGAGGCGCCAGGCGGTGGGTACGTGACCTTCGACGCGATCGATGACGTGCACCAGGTGGGATGGGAAAGCTTCATGACCGCCGCGCGGTCAGGGATCGAGACGCTCCCCGATGTGGCGCCGCCTTTTGATTGGCAATGGACAGGATGCGGGCGTGGCACCCAGGGGGCTCCACCAAGCCCTACGGCGCCGGTCCGGCCGAACACCTCGACGAATCCCGGCCCGTCACTGGCCGCCGGGCCTGAGGTCATCACCAGCCCATTCGAGTGCGGCTTTGAATTCCCGACTGAGTCATACGGCACCGGTGATCTGTGGATTGACTCACTCCGGTGGATATCTGCCGCCGATGCCGAGGCAGCCGTTCGTTCGAGTTTTGCCGACCAGGAGGATCCAAACCTCTTCATTCCGCAAAGCCCAGTACCAGTGGTCAATGTGCACTTCGCGAGCGCGCAGGTTGCTGCGAACGGCGGGGGACTCGTTTCGGTCAGCGGCACTGGAACCCCGGACGGCTCTGTGCTTGAGGACGCCGTGCCAGACGGGACTCAGGTTGCGATGCTCGCGTCCGAAGGGCTCGGCTTTGTGGGCGTGAAAGATGGACGCGTGGTGGCGACCTGGCCAGCGCTCTATGGTTCGGAGATCCCGGCATGGCAACTGTGGCTGAACTCGATGGCACCCGACGGCTCGCAATCCATCTACCTGCTAGACCCGGATTTGTCTTTGTATTCGTGCACTGCGGATGGCGCGGACTTCAGCTCTCTCGAATACATCGCGGTAGCTGGGCTAGTGGCGAAACACGCTGACGGAACGGTTGACGAAGCGATCTATGCATGGCTCCCTGTGGACGCGCCGTAGTCGCGGTGCGTCTATGCGAGGTACTCGTCCACCAACTGCTCGGCAATGCCCACATACGTCGCTGGGGTGAGCGCGATCAGCCGCTCCGTAGCGTCGGCCGGTAGCCCGAGCCCTGCGACAAAGGTGCGCACATCTGAGGCATCGATGCGGCGTCCACGGGTGAGGTCGCGCAGGGTCTCGTAGGGGTTGTCCATGCCGGGCACGCCTGCGATCGCGGCGGCGCGCATGGCGGACTGGATGGGTTCGGCGAGCACCTCCCAGTTGGCGTCCAGGTCCGCATTGAGCGCGGTGGGGTTGACGTCCAGGCCGGCGAGGCCACGCTTGACGTTGTCGATCGCGAGCAGCGAGTGGCCGAACGCGACGCCGATGTTGCGCTGGCTGGTCGAGTCCGTCAGGTCGCGCTGCATGCGGCTGGTGACCAGCGTGGACGCGAGCGTGTCGAGCAGCGCCGCCGAGATCTCAAGGTTGGCCTCGGCGTTCTCGAAGCGGATGGGGTTGACCTTGTGCGGCATCGCGCTGGACCCAATGGTGCCCTGGCCGCGCACCTGCGCGAAGAAGCCGAGCGAGATGTAGGTCCACACATCGGTCGCGAGGTTGTGGAGGATGCGGCCGTAGCGGGCCACGTCCGCATAAAGCTCGGCTTGCCAGTCGTGCGACTCGATCTGCGTGGTGAGCGGGTTCCACGTGAGGCCCAGCCCCTCGACAAACGACCGCGACACCGCGGCCCAATCCGTGCCGGGCACCGCCGCGGCGTGCGCCCCAAAGGTTCCGGTCGCGCCGTTGATCTTGCCCAGGTACTCGGCGCCCTCGATGCGACGCAGTTGGCGGCGCAAGCGGTGGGCCACCACAGCGAGCTCCTTGCCCAACGTGGTGGGCGTGGCGGGCTGACCGTGGGTGCGCGCGAGCATCGGCTGGGACTTGGAGGCGCGCGCCATCTCGGCGAGCTGATTGGCAAGAGCGGTCGCGGCGGGCAACCACACCTCACGCACTGCTCCTTGGATCATGAGCGCGTAGGACAGGTTGTTGATGTCCTCGGACGTGCACGCAAAGTGCACGAGCTCGCGCAGTGGCTCGAGCGTCGTCCCGGCGATGCGCGCCTTGATGAGGTATTCGACCGCCTTGACGTCGTGGACGGTCTCGCGCTCAAAATTGGCGTGCTCGGCAATCCCCAGTGCATCGAAGCCCGCAGGGATGGCGCGGAGAAGCTCCAACTCCGAGCTGGTCAGCGGCCTCACACCGGGCACCGCTGACGTTGCGCACAAGTGAATGAACCACTCCACCTCGACGTGCAGGCGCATGCGGTTGAGAGCGGGCTCGGACAGGTAATCGACCAGCGAGGCGACGGCGCCGCGGTAGCGGCCATCGAGCGGGCCCAGCGCGATCGCGGGCTCTAACTCCGCCAACGAAACCGTGGGAAGGAACGGGTGGGCAGCGGAAGCAGTCGGCTCGGTCACGAGTCCATTGTTTCACGTGGAACTGCCGCAGCGTGGGGCGGTGGCTCGAGCGACGCCGAGCCTAGCGTCGCGAGCGCTTGCGTTCCTTCGTCATGGGGCTCAGCACGCCGGTGATGATCGCGATGACGATGGCAGCCAAGAGGGTCTTCCAGAACCCGCCAACCTCGAGGTGCACCCAATCGAGGTTGGACGTGATCCACGACGCCAACCACAGCATGAACCACGCGATCACGGCGGAGAACAGCCCGAGCGTGAGGATAAGCACGGGCAGCGCGACAAAGGTAACGAGTGGCTTAATGATCGCGTTGAGCAACACAAAGAGCGCGCCGATCGCCAAGAACACGAGTGGGCGGCTCCACCAATCACCGCTTTCGCCGCCGGTCACAGAAACATCGAGCGGAAGCTTGGTGACAATCCAGACGGCGACCGCGGCAATGGCTGATTTCAGTACAAACTTCATACCGCGATTGTCCCACGCGCTGGCATGATCGGTACATGACCACGCCTCAGCCCGTAGCAAATGTCGCTGCGCTCCCTCCATACGTCCCCGGCGCTCGCGGCCTGGTGAACGGCCTGGCACCCATCAAGTCGTCGTCCAATGAGAACCCGCTACCCCCTTTGCCTTCCGTACTAGCGGCGCTCACGGAGGCTGGCCACACGATCCACCGCTATCCCGACATGTATGCCACGGACCTGGTGGAACGGCTCGCAGCTGTGTACGGGACGAGCCCGGCCGAGGTAGTCGTTGGCGGTGGTTCCGTCGCGGTGCTTGCGCATCTGCTCCAGGCGTACGCAGGTCCTGGCGATGAGGTGATCTTTGCGTGGCGCTCGTTCGAGGCGTACCCCATCCTGACTCTGCTCACGGGTGCGGTTCCCGTGAAGGTGCCTCTCGCGGCCGATGCTCGGCACGACCTCACGGCCATGGCGGCTGCCATGACCGAGCGCACCAAGGTGGTCACGGTCTGCACGCCCAACAATCCGACCGGCCCCGCGATCCACACCGATGAGTTTGTGACCTTTATGGCCGCGGTCCCTAGCCACGTGGTGGTGGTGCTGGACGAGGCGTATCTCGAGTACGTCACCGACCCGCACACGGTTCGTGGGCAAGACATGCTGGGCCGCTGGCCCAACCTCGTGGTGTTGCGCACCTTCTCCAAGGCGTATGGGCTGGCCGGATTGCGCGTCGGCTACGCCCTCGCTCCAGCGGAGATCGTCACGGCCGTGCGGACATGCGTGACGCCCTTCTCTGTGTCTGGAGCCGCTCAAGTGGCGGCTCTCGCCTCAATCGACGCGATGCCCGAGCTTCTGGAACGTGTGGACGGCATCGTCGCGGAGCGCGATCGCGTGGTCGCCGCGCTCGCGGCCGATGGCTGGAACCTGCCCGATGCCCAAGGAAACTTTGTGTGGATCGCCGCGGTAGACAAGACCGCGGAGTTGGTTTCTCACCTGGGTGCGCAGCCCCGGCCCATCCTTGTGCGCCCGTTTGCCGGGGAAGGCGTCCGCCTCACCATCGGTACTCCAGAAGAGAACTCCGCTGTGCTTACCGCGCTTGCAGGGCTAACGTGGCGAGTGTAGACACGGTCGTGTCATCGTGCGTGGCACAGCCGCCGCGCACGTCAGGCCGCTCTCGAAAGGAAACGCCTTGAATCCAAGCAACGTGTATGTGAGCATCGACGACGTCGTGCCCATCGATCCCGACAAAGCAGGCAAGACCATCACGGATTACCTGGAGACCTTCGGGCAGATCACCTTCTTCTCCCTGATCGGACTTGCTGTACTGAGCCTGATCGTCGCCATCGTGGTGGCCAAAAAGGCCGGCTACTCGGGCTGGTGGGGAGCCATCTCCGTCCTCTTCCCGCCACTCGGAATCGTTCTCGTGGTGCTTCTGGCTTTGCTCAAGTGGCCCGCGCTCAAGCAGCGCGACGAGGCGCTCGGCATCCTTGCGGCCAACGACCTGATGCTTCCCAGCGAGGAACGCAAGGCCATCAAGATTGCCGAGCGTAGGCGCGCGGAAGAGGAGGCCGCCCGTAAGCGCATGGAGAAGGCTCAGGCAGCTCGCGAACAGGCCGACGTAGCACAAGCGCGATTCGCCGCAGCTGAGGCCAAGCGGGCCGCGGACGCGTCTACAGTCGCCGCCGCGGCATCTGTAGCGAGCCTCGAGGCCCCCGCAGATACCCAGAAGGGTGACGCCAAGGCCGACGCCGCAGATGCAGATACTGCAGCCACGGAAGCCGCTCCTCCAGCATCGGCCGATGCCGCGGCAAAGCCCTTGCCAGAACACCCCGGTTCGGTGGCCCCCAAGGTGCGTACAGTGCGCCCGCGGACAACAACGAACGCGACCACCACGAATTCGGAGACGGCGACCAAGGCACCGAGTTCCAAGCCGCAGGATCCGCCGCCACCACCGCCTGCGGGCTAGACCAGGGGCACCGCAGTGAGCACGGTCAGCGAGGATGGATGAGGGCGCTGTGAACCACCTGAAACAGTGGACCCTTGCGAACCTACGGTTCCGTAGCCTACGCTTGCGTAAGTTAGTAGTCCTGGGGCCTACCCAGGCAACCCATTCAGCCCATCACGTCATGGCAAGGGAGTCGCATGGCCGGCATCGGACCACTGTCAGAAGAGGGACTCGTCCGTCTTCTTGACTACACAGGCGAGCGCGTAGTCGACGAGAACTTTGGGCCCTTCGCGCAACACCTCACAGCTGAGGACCTGCGGGGCTTCTGGCGCGACATGGTGATGACTCGCGCGTTTGACACGGAGGCAACGAGCCTTCAGCGTCAAGGCGAGTTGGGCCTGTGGGTGGCGTCACTTGGCCAGGAGGCCGCGCAAATCGGGTCAGGGCGGGCGCTGCGTGATCCCGACTATGTGTTCCCCAGTTACCGGGAACACGGCGTGGCATTCACGCGCGGAATCGACATGCCCTCCATCTTGCGGGTGTTCAGGGGACTCGAACACAGCACGTGGGATCCTGCCGCGTTCAACTTCCACATCTACACGCTCGTGATTGGCGCGCACACGCTGCACGCGGTGGGCTACGCACAGGCGATGGACTGGGATGGACTCGTTGGTACGGGTGACCCCGACAAGGATGGCGCCGTCATCTGCTACTTCGGGGATGGTGCCACGAGCCAAGGCGACACCAACGAGGCGATGGTCTTTGCTGCCGTCAACAACGCACCCGTCGTGTTCTTCATCCAGAACAATCAGTTCGCCATCTCCGAATCGACCACTCGCCAATCGACGGTTCCGCTCGCGCAGCGCGCGGTGGGCTTTGGTATCCCAAGCGTGCGCGTCGACGGGAACGATGTCATCGCCGTTCACGCGGTGACGCGCTGGGCCATGGAGCACGCGCGATCGGGTGCGGGGCCAGTTGTCATCGAGGCCCTGACGTACCGCATGGGAGCGCACACCACGTCGGACGATCCGACGCGCTATCGGAGTTCGGCAGACGAGGCCTATTGGCGCGACCGTGACCCCATCGCCCGCCTCGAAACCTACTTGCGCGCCACGGGCGAACTCCCTGAGGACTTCGAAGCAGCGGTGCGTGCCGAGGCGAAGGAGATGGGCAAGGTCACGCGCGAGGCCGTGAAGTCCTGGCTCCCTGGCCCCACGGACTCGATCTTTGACCACGTCTATGCGGAGCCGCACCCGCTGGTCGACGCTGAGCGAGCGTGGTTCGCGACATACGAATCGTCCTTCACCGATAAGGAGGTGACGCGATGAGCGACTCCACCCGCACCCTCACCCTTGGCGCCGCGATCAACGCGGGGCTCCGTGCCGCGATGGACCGCGACCCCAAGGTGGTGCTGATGGGTGAGGACATCGGCGCGCTTGGCGGAGTGTTCCGCGTCACCGATGGTCTGCTCAAGGACTTTGGCGAGCGTCGCGTCATGGACACGCCCTTGGCCGAGTCGGGAATCATCGGCACCGCCATCGGGATGGCGTTCCGCGGCTACCGCCCCGTGCTCGAAATCCAGTTTGACGGCTTCATCTTCCCTGCGTTCGATCAGATCACCACGTCGCTCGCCAAGTTGCACTACCGGACCAAGGGCAAGCTCACAGTGCCCCTCGTCATCAGGGTGCCGTTTGCCGGACACATCGGCGCCGTGGAGCACCACTCCGAAAGCCCCGAGGCGCTGTTCGCCCACACGGCGGGCCTGCGCATCGTCTCGCCTGCAACGCCTCAAGACGGCTACGACATGATCCAACAGGCGATCGCGAGCCCCGACCCTGTCTTGTTCCTCGAGCCCAAGGCGCGCTATTGGGACAAGGGCGAGGTGGGTTCGGCCCGTGTCGCGGCTCAGCTGGATCAGTCCGACGGCGCGTCCAAGGCCACGGCCGAGATGTCCAAGGCGCGCGTGGCCCGCGAGGGTAGCGACGTCACGCTCATGGCCTATGGACCTACCGTGCGTCTTGCTATGCAAGTAGCCGTCGCGGCCGCGGAAGACGGCGTGTCCGTCGAGGTGCTGGACCTGCGCTCCGTATCCCCCTTCGACTACGAGACGATCCTTGCCTCGATCAAGAAGACGGGTCGTGGCGTCGTTGTCCACGAGGCACCCGTCGCTTACGGCACCGGTGGCGAACTCGCCGCACACATTGCCGAGCACGCCTTCTTCCACCTCCATGCGCCGGTTTTGCGCGTGGGCGGCTTCCATACCCCGTACCCCGGCTCTAAGTTTGAGCACGACTACCTGCCCAGCCTCGATCGCGTCTTGGACGCAGTCGACAAGGTCATGGCCCACTAGGAGCACTCATGCCTCAGTTCCAGCAATTTCCGCTGCCCGATGCGGGTGAGGGTCTCACCGAAGCCGACATCGTGACCTGGCAAGTAGCCGTGGGTGACAAGGTCGAGGTCAATCAGCCTCTTGTCGAGATCGAGACGGCCAAGTCACTCGTCGAGTTGCCATGCCCCGTGGACGGCATCGTGACCAAGCTCTTAGTGAATGCGGGCGACACCGTAGAGGTCGGTGCCCCGATTTGCGAGTTCGACATCGACCCCGACGGGCCTCCAGCCCCGGAGGTGCCCGAGCAGCCCGAGCCTGTAGCCGAGGTCGCGACTCCCAACGCCGCGGGCCCTTACGCGCCTGCTGGCATCGCCGATGTCGCCACCGAGGCCCCCGCCGAAGCCGTCGCGGGCGATGCGGGCGGTGAGTCCGGAGCCGTACTCGTTGGCTACGGCGTCAAGGAGGGCTCCGCGCACCGCAGACCGCGCAGGGACGGCTCGATCGAGTCGATCGGTGGGGCAGGAGACTCCGACTACCCCGTGCTTGCCATGCCCCCCGTGCGCAAGCTCGCCAAAGAATTGGGCGTCGACCTCACCACCATCAACCCCTCAGGTCCTGGCGGGCTTGTCACGCGCGGCGACGTGGAGCAAAAGGTCAAGGCCACCTCGGCACAGACCCTCGCGACGTACCCCACGGACGATCAACCCTGGCTGCAGACCGGCTATTCGAACGATAACGGCCGTTCCACGCGCGTGCCCGTGAAGTCTGTGCGCAAGCGCACGGCAGAGGCCATGGTGCAGTCGGCGTTCACGGCCCCGCACGTCACCGAGTTCCTGACGGTGGACGTCACGGAGACCATGAACCTGGTGGCCAAGCTCAAGGCGGACAGGGACTTCGCCGACGTGCGCGTCACGCCCTTGCTTCTGGTGGCCAAGGCGCTACTGCTCGCGGTGCGCAGGCACCCTGAGGTCAACGCTTCATGGGACGACGCCAAGCAAGAGATCGTCTACAAGCACTACGTCAATCTTGGCATTGCAGCGTCGACGCCCCGTGGGTTGGTGGTGCCCAACATTAAGGACGCCCACCGCTTGCCGCTGCATGCGCTCGCGACCGAGTTGCAGGCCCTGACAGCCGAGGCTCGCAGCGGTCGTGTCTCGCCCGCGCGCATGTCCGATGGCACCATCACCATCACCAACGTGGGCGCGCTAGGCATCGACACTGGTACGCCCATCCTGAACCCGGGTGAGTCAGCGATCCTCGCCTTTGGCGCCATCCGCCAGATGCCGTGGGTGCACGAGGGCGAGATCCAGATCCGCTGGGTCACGCAACTAGCGCTCAGCTTTGACCACCGCCTGGTAGACGGCGAGTTGGGTGCCAGGTTGCTGTTTGACGTGGGTCGAGTCATGAACGACCCGGCACATGGACTGGTCTGGGCCTAAGAGTTACGGACTAGCCCTCGACGATCACGGCCTCGAGCACAGTGCCATCGGGCACTGAGTTCGGTTCCCCATCGTCGTCCCCAAGCACCACAGTGCCGCGGATGACAACACCCTTGCCAAACGTCCAGTCACCTTTGACCGTGAGCGACGTCGCCCCGCGAAGCGACGGTGCACCGTGAGGGAAGCGGGCGTCGAAGTCGTCCATCGTCTTGAAGAAGTCAGGGTCCAAGTCAACCAGGGGAGCCTTGTCTACAGCGAGGCGTAGCGCTCCGTCCTCCTCCACTTCGTAGGCGTCGGAGCGCAGCAGCAGGAGGTCGTTTGTGGTCTTCACCGGCAGGAACCGGTCGCGGCCAACCACGATGGCGGTGGCGCCGTCGAACACCTCGATGGCCGCGCCCATGGCAGTCTCGATCTGGAAAACCTCGGGCGAGGTCTTGTCCGTGGGGTCCACGGTCTTCGCGTTGCGGATGAGAGGCAAGCCAAGCACCGCGCCACGCTCGGTCAGCGCCGCCTTGAGCTTCTCCAGATCCCACCAGAGGTTGTTGGTGTGGAAGAACGGGTGGTGGAACTCGTCGGTGAAAAAGTGCATCTCCTCGGGAGCCGTCTGGGCGGTGTCGCGCAAGATGAGTTGGCCATCGGCCTTGCGCACGGCGAGGTGGCCGCCCTTGCGGTCAGCGGCAGTGCGCTCACAGAGCTCGGCGGCGTAGGGAGCGCCCGATGCCGCAAACCAGCCGGCGATGCGGGCACTTGGCACGGCGCCAAGGTTGTCCGAGTTGGACACACACGCGTACCGGAATCCGGCGGCGAGCAACGCATCGAGCACACCCGATGCCAGGATCGCCGTGTAGATGTCCCCGTGGCCAGGGGGGCACCACTCGAGGTCGGGGTCAACGGGCCACTCGACGGGCGTGAGGCCGTCCACAAGGAGTTTGGGCTCCTTGTTCTGGATGAAGTCGAGCGGCAACCCGTCGATCGCGAGGTCGCCGTAGACGGCAAGCGCCTCGAGAGAGTCCTCGCGCGTGCGGAACGAGTTCATCAGCACCAAGGGCAGGCGGGCCCCCGTTGCCTTGCGGGCCTTCTGAACCTGGCCCACGATCACGTCCAGGAAGGTCTGCTCGCCGCGCACGGGCAGCAGCGACTTGGCGCGGTCCATGCCCATCGAGGTCCCCAGCCCGCCGTTGAGCTTGATGATGGCGGTCTTGCTCAAGGCTGCGCGCGCCGCCTCGTCATCTACCTCGACCGCGTCGAGGTGTGCCGGGTCAGTCAATGGCGCGATGGTGTCCTCACGGATCAGCCCCGTCGCGCCCGCCTCAAGCAGCCCGTAGTAGTGGCTAAACACGTCAATGGCGGCCTGGTTGACCCCCGCGTCGCGCATCTTGGTCTGGGCGGCAATGAGTCCTGGTGCGTCGGTCATGGATACAAGACTAGATAACCCGGACTGATCCGCGCGATACCTCGCGGAGAGCGGTGTGGAATCGTGCCCATATGCGGGCGGCGCGGCGGAGCCTGCAATATCCCTGCCGCAAGCGTTCGGGCTTGCCAGGACCGCGCTCAAGTCTCACATTGCGCGCTCGCACCTACTTTGCGCGGCCCGCAGGTGCTCAATCGTGTCGCCACCGCGCATTCTGCGCCGGGGCTCTCCTCGCCGAGGCCGCGACGGCGGAGGTCGGAGCGGGTTGACCGCTGCGTCGGCAGGTCTCGACCGGCAACGAGAAGGCGGGGTCGACCCGTAGGCCAGCCCCGCTTTCACCTACACCCACGACAACCTTGCGAGGCGACCTACATCTCGGTCGCCACGAACACGGCGCCCGGCTCTTCGGCCTCGTCGTCGCGCATCGTCTCCAGCCCCGACTTCTCGCGCAAAGGCACGTGAGGCACAAAGAGTGCGAAGAGCAGCCCGCCTATCGCGATCAACGCGGAGATCAACAGCACACGCGTAATCGCGACGGAGAATCCCTCCTCATACGGGGCCGCAAGCACAGGGTTGGAGTTCTTAAGGAACGACGTGTCATCAAGAGAGACACCCGCATTTTGAGCTTCCTCAATGGAGCCCGCGTTGATGAGTGCGATCACCGCCGCGTTGTCGGGATCGGCAGTGACGGCGGGGTCAGCAATGACCTGTTGGAACTGCTCGGTCTGCGCGGCCGCCGCGTACTCGTTGCCGATGTCTCCCGCTACCGAGCCGAACATGATGGACAGGAACACGGCGGTCCCAAGAGACCCACCGATCTGGCGGAAGAACATGACCGATGCCGATCCCGTCCCCATGTCGCGAGGCTCCACGGCGTTTTGGACTGCGAGCATGTTGGGCTGCATCACCCCGCCGAGGCCCAGGCCAAAGATGCCGGCGCCAAGGAACAGGTGCCACAGGGGGCTGTCAGCGTGAAGCGTTGATAGGTAGAGGCCGCCGATCACCAAAAGGCTAGTGCCGATGATGGGGAACATCTTGTACCGGCCGGTGCTGTGGATGACCTTGGCAGAGATGGTGGCCATCGTGATGATGCCAAAGGTCATCGGGAGCATGCTCAGGCCCGACGCGGTGGGCGACATTCCCTTCGCGATCTGGGTATACAGCGGCAGTCCCGCCATGCCGCCAAACATCGCGAAGCCCATGATGAAGTTGAGGCCCGTTGACACTGACACCGTGCGGTTCTTGAAGAGGCGGGGAGGCAGCAGCGCGTTGTCTCCTGCACGGTGTTCCGCGAGGACGAACCCGGCAACACCAGCGATCGACAAAGCGCCAAGGCCGAGCACGATGCCAGAGGTCCAGCCCCACGTGCGGCCCTGCTCAACAACGACGAGCAACGGGACGATGGCAACGACAAGCGCTGTGACACCCGCCCAGTCGATCTGAGCTCGCTTGTGCGTCGCGGGCAGGTGCAGCACCCGCAGGATGATGAACAGCGCGGCGAAGCCAAGCGGGACGTTCATGAGGAAGATCCAGCGCCAGCCTGCAATGCTGAAGACCTGGTCGGTATCGGCAAAGAATCCGCCGAGAACGGGTCCAAGCACAGAGGCCACTCCCCACACTCCAAAGAAGAATGCCTGGTACTTGGTGCGTTCGCGGGGGGAAAGCATGTCGCCAAGGATGATGAGCGCGAGCGCCATGAGCCCACCTGCACCAAGTCCCTGAACGGCACGGAACGCGGCGAGCTCGTACATGCTGCTGGCCGTGCCGCACAGGAGCGAGCCCACCACGAACGCGCTGATCGAAAACACGTACAGCGGCTTGCGACCAAAGATGTCGGAGAGCTTGCCGTAGAGGGGCGTCGAGATGGTCGATGCGACCAAGTAGGCAGTGGTGACCCACGCCTGGAGAGTGAGGCCCTGGAGGTCGTCACCGATGGTGCGGATGGCCGTAGCCACGATCATCTGGTCCAGCGCCGCGAGGAACATGCCCACCATGAGTCCGCCAACGATCAGGTTGATCTGGCGAATGCTCAGGAGTGGGGCGGGAGCTTCAGTCGTCACGAAGGGTCCTTTCCGATGCCTGGGCGGCATGGAAGTGGGGGACCAGCGTCGGCGCACTTGTCATGGCGGGGACGCGGGTTGGGGGCAACACGGCAGGGGGGACACCGTTTGGGGAACATGCAGTTGATGGGGACACAATGATGGTGATCACGGGGCGGGCTCGCTCGCGGCGCGACTCAGTTACTTTACGCTTCGGCTCCGACACATATTCCCGCGACACGGAACTGCCTGGCACGGACCTAGTGTGGAGTCATGACGATCGTGGGCCTCAGCGCCATCAGTCGCGACCTCTCCGTGGCAGTCGTGGTGGGCGCGCTCTTGCTCATGGTGGCTGTGGTGAAGGGTGCGGCCGCCGAGAGAGCGGCCATTGTCGCCCGCATCGGCGCCATCGCGTGGGTGATCTCTTCCGCCGTGTTCCTGGTGTGGTCGTATGCCGACATCGCGAACATACGCCTGGATGACCCTGCGTTTGGGCAGCAGCTGTGGAGCTTTGTTGGCGATATCGACTTGGGCCAGGCCTACGGCTTGGGCCTAGCTGCGGCGCTCGTCACTTCCGTTGCAGTGACCTTTGCCCGCTCCTCGATGGAGGCCGCCTGGGCCTTCGTGCCCGTGATCTACGGGCTCGGCCTGCAAGCGCAGACGGGTCACGCCGCGGGGGCCGCTGATCACCACCTAGCCGTCACCGCGCTGTTCATGCACCTTGTGGCCTCTGCCGTCTGGCTCGGTGTCTTGGTGGCCATCGCCGCCACGCGGCGCCAGCTTGGGGACGACGCGAAGCCCGCCATAGAACGGATGTCGAAGATCGCGTTGTGGGCCGCGGCAGGCATCGTGGTGTCCGGCGCAGCGAACGCCTGGTTGCGCATCGGCTCGGCAAGTGACCTGGTGACCACCACATATGGGCGGCTGCTCGCGATCAAGCTGGTCCTGATGTCGGGGGCAATCGCCTTGGCGGCGTGGCATCGCAGCCGCACGCTGCCGCGCCTCACCACGGCCGATGTGCGGGCGCGTTTTTGGCGAGTGCTGTCGGTGGACATCGGCCTCCTTGTGGCGGTGGTCGCCATCGCGGGAGTGCTGTCCCGCACCGCGCCCACCATTCCCATCGAGCCCGTCGCCACGCCCACTCCCGCGTTCCTCCTCACCGGCTACCCCTTGCCGCCCCGCCCCGATGCTTGGCAATGGATCGCTCAATGGCGGCTCGAACTGCTGTCGGTATTCGTGATCGTCGCTCTCGTCACCGTGTATCTGCGGTGGGTAGCGCGATTGCGACGTCGCGGCGACCACTGGCCATGGCACCGCACCGCCTTGTTCCTCGTGGGAATGGCAGGGCTTGTGTGGATTACGCAAGGCGCTCCCACCGTGTACGGCATGGTGACCTTCAGCGGTCACATGGTTGAGCACATGTTGCTTGTCATGGCAGTGCCGCTGCCGATCGTGTGGTCGGCACCCATCACGCTCGCGCTGAGAGCTCTACCGTCGCGCCACGACGGCACCATGGGCCCGCGCGAGTGGATCAGGACCGTGGTCGAGTCGCGGCCGCTGCGCTTCTTGGCAAACCCCGTGATCGCGGCGGTGAACTTTGCCGGTTCGCTGATCGCCTTCTACTACACGCCAGCTTTCGAGTTTGCGTTGCGCAACCACGCCGGGCACTTGTGGATGATTGTCCACTTCACACTTGTGGGGTACCTCTTTGCCAACGCGCTTGTGGGTATTGACCCAGGGCCCAAGCGCCCCGCGTACCCGCTCAGGGTGGTGCTGCTCTTCGCCACGATGGCGTTCCACGCGTTCTTTGGGGTGACGCTCACGTCATCGGAGGTATTGCTCGCTCCACGCTGGTTTGGTCTCATGGGACGGGATTGGGGCGCAGATGCGATCAGTGACCAGCAATTTGGCGGCGCCTTCGCGTGGGGACTTGGCGAGTTCCCGATGCTCATTTTGGCGATCGGCGTCTTGGTCGCATGGCGCGGGGCAGACACTCGCACCGCTAGGCGTCTTGATCGGGAGGCGGAGAGATCAGGGGACGCCGATCTTGCCGCCTATAACTCGATGCTCGGACAGTTCTCAGAGGCCGACGCGCAGTCCCCGTTGTCGCCACGCAGGCCCTGAGTTCTCCACAGATTTTGTCCACAGCGTTGTGGAGAATAGGGCGGCTGCGCCCAGAATCCGGTGGAAAACTATGGGGACAGCGGCTACGTAGAAATAGGCGCTCTGTCGAGTTGCGCGAGTACGTTCTGGTGCGATAGACCTAAGCCATCGGGAGGGTGATCTTCCGCCAAATCTGGGCCTCGGCCCGGGTCTTCTGCAGAAAACGCGTGCGTTCAGGAAACTGACGTGGCGGCTCGGTGGATCGGCGGGGAACACCCAATCGGATGCTTCGGACAACGGCAGACCACGTTACGGAGGGGGCCCTCGGGCCTCGATTCGTGAACAGTGGGTGACGGCATTGGGTCTGGCGGCCCGGAGCATCGACCGCGAGGTCGCCCCCGCTTGCGGGAGCGAGGCCGTATCGTCAATCACGGCATTTGGTGGGTGTCCCTCGGGGCGCCGGTCGAGAACTCAACGTCATGGCAGGGCCCCTCGGACGCTTACTCTGAGGGGCCCTTCGCCTGTCTTGGGCCTGCGCTCTGGCCTGCAAGCGCTCTGGCCTGTGAGTCGCGGGCGCGCACTAGTCCCCCGCGAATGAGCTCTTCAGCACAGTCCGTGCTTTCTCTTGCCATGACCGAGTGGTGTGTCGCGCACCCTTGAGGGGGTCCCGGTCCTGGCTTCTTATGCACAGATTTTGTCCACAGCCCGGTGGATAAGATCACCTCTGAGCGTGCAAAGAGGGGGAAAACCCTGTGCAACAAATGTGGAAAGAAAAAGAGGCATTTTCGGCTTGCGGAGCTGCGGGAAAGGGAGTACTTCTTAGGTATCCGAAGAACACCTCGGTGGTCGAGAAGGTCGGGGCAACCTGGCCATCACGTCACTGAAGTCGATTCGGAGTCATCCATGGGATGTCGTTTTCCTCAGGGCCTCTTCGGGGGTTCAGGGCTTCTTCGGAAGTTCGAGGGATCGCCGGTGACGCGGTGGTTGCGATAGCGATGTGGAAGACAGGGTGAGAACGGCTCCGCTTGCGGGGTCGGGGTCCAGATCGTCGTCCGGCCCCTCGTGAGGCGCTTGCGCCGAACGAAGTGATCACACAAGCAAGGCCCCCCGGACGCTTACTCCGGGGGGCCTTTGCTGTGTGACCAGACGGACGGGACCGCCTGGTGAATCACCACTCCCGAGATTACCGGCGTCCTTGGCCCTTGCCCGGGAACGACACGAGGGAAATCTCGCTGGCACAACGCGCGCGGGCATGGTCGATTGTGATCGTCGGGCGCCGCGCGTCTGTCCACTGTGCTTGGCGCTTGACAAGACGTAGTCTGGCCAGATCAGCGGGGACCTAAGTCACTAGAGCTTGTACAAGAGCCCGCTGTGCCGATAGGACTTCTGAGTGGTCAGGCGAGGAGGTGTTCCGTGGGCGACGCCAAGCACGACAGCGATGTGCCTGAGGACGATGCCGTTGCGGCGCGCTTGGCGCGGCTAGAGACCATCCTCCAGCTAGCGCCTGTTGGCATTGGCCTGGTCGACTACGCGGGTCACACGACGATGACCAACACGGCGCTGCACCGCATGCTGGGTTATACGCCCGAGGAGTTTGCCAAACTGTCGTGGGCGGAGTTCACGCACCCCGATGACGTGGAGCAGAACCTCTTGCTCTCCAGGCAGTTAGCCGCTGGCGAGATCGACCACTTCAATATGGAAAAGCGGTTCATCCGCAAAGATGGGGGACTTGTCTGGACAGCTTTGACCGTGTCGCTTGTCAGGGATGCCGACGGAAACCCAGATTTTGAAATCGGGATGACGCTCGACATCACGGAGCGCAAGCGGCTTGAAAGTGACCTTCGCGCCGCCGAGGAGCGGTTTAGGCTCTTGGTTGAGCGCGTTCCAGCGGTGGTCTATGTGGCAGAGCCCACGCCACCCGGTCGCTGGGACTATGTGGGTCCACAAATTGAACGCATGCTCGGTTTCACCGCCGCTGAGTGGAAGGCGGATCCCAACCTCTGGCTGAGGCAACTCCACGGCGACGACCGCGACGAGGCCCTGGCGGACGAGGACGAACTGATTGCCTCGGGAATCGAGGCGGAACCCCATTCGACGACGTACAGGATGCATCACAGGAACGGGACTGTGGTGTGGGTGCGTGACGATGCCATGGTGCTCCGAGACCAGTTCGGTGCCCCGACCTTGCACGGCGTGCTCGTTGATGTCACGCCGGAAAAGAATCTTGAGGAGCTCCTTGCCTATCAGGCCTTTCACGACTCGCTCACTGGCCTCCCCAACCGGACGCTGTTCCGCAAACGGGTCGACGGGATCATCGCGTCGCCGGCTGCGTCCAGCTCGGGAAGTGCTGTGCTCTTTATTGACCTTGACAACTTCAAGACGGTCAACGACAGCTTTGGGCACGCGTGCGGTGACGAGGTCATCGTTGAGGCCGCACGCCGCATCGCGGGATGTGCGCGTGCTGGAGATACTGCGGCGCGGCTAGGCGGCGATGAGTTCGCGTTGCTACTCGAAAACGTCACCGTCAAGCAAACCGCAGCGTTCGCGGACAGGATTCTCGAGGCATTGCACGACACTCCGGTCGAGTTCAGCGGGGGTTCCATCGTGGTTGGAGCGAGCATCGGCATTGCTGCCGCGGGGCCGCACGAGACAACTGACACCTTGCTTCGCAACGCGGATCTTGCGATGTACCAAGCGAAAGTTCGTGGGCGGGGCCGACATGTCCTGTACGAGACCAAGATGCATAAGGGTGCCGTCGCCCAGTTCCGGCTTGCCGAGGCTCTTCACGACGCGGTTGCGGAACGGAGGATTGCCATCGCTTACCAACCCATCGCAGATCTGCACACGGGTGAGGTGATGGGGATTGAGGCCTTGGCTCGATGGTCAGATCCGAAGCTTGGCGACGTGCCGCCGTCGGTATTCATCCCGATCGCTGAACAGACTGGGCTGATCCAACAACTCGGGGAGCAGGTACTTGCGCGGGCGTGCGCAGACTTTGTCACATGGCAGGAGGCCACGGGAAGCAACGCGTTCGTGAGCGTCAACGTGTCGCCGCTGCAGCTTGCCGATGATGGATTTCCAGAACTTGTGCTCGCCACGTTGCGCGACCACGGTCTGGGTCCCAAGAGCCTCATCCTCGAGGTGACAGAGGGTCTGCTTTTGCTCGAGCACAGCCGTGAGATTTTGCGCCTCTTGCGAGCATCCGGAGTGCGCGTCGCCATCGACGATTTCGGCACGGGGTACTCCTCGCTCAGCTATCTGCGCGAACTACCGGTGGACATGATCAAAATCGATCAGTCATTTGTGCGTTCTGTGGAGTCGGGGGCTACCGATCGCGCGTTTCTGCAGGCGATCGTGAGACTCGCAGAGACCTTGCAATTGATGACCATCGCGGAGGGGATCGAGACAGCGATCCAGCTCGACGAATTGCAGGCGACGTCGTGCGGGTTTGGGCAGGGATACCTCTTTGCTCACCCGGGGCCGCTTGAACCCATCCCCGCGTCTCTCCCGGGGTTCTTGCCCGCACAGGCAAGCTGAGAATGGGCGACAAGTTCGCCTGGTTACCAGACGCAATGTTGCATGAGTGCGCTCCGGCCCGTTACCAGCGCGAGATTGCAGGTGCGTCGCGGCACGGCCGCGCCTGCGGGGCGTTTACCCCTTGTCGTCACTATCCGGGGTGGGCACGGGCACGCATATCGTGATCGATTGTGGCTGGACCTTGAAACGGAGTTTCTTGGTCTTTTTGCGGACTCCACCATCGAGTTGGTAGATCGTGGGCCTCTCCAGCGAGACCTTCATTTTCGAACCGCGCGCCGTGACGACAAATGGGGAGTCGGACGAGTGCCCGAAGGCCACCGTGCCTATGGTCCGTGCCCACTCACCAAAGCTTTGTGCTGTCACGATTCCAAACTCCAAGAGACCATCATCGGGACGTGAACCATCAAAGATCTCGATACCGCTAAAGACGTCGCGCACGTTGCCCGCGAGCACGCACGTGACTTCGCCCTTGTGGAACGTGCGCCCGTCAATCGTGACCTTGGCCTTGACGGGGCTTGCGGAGAGATTCCGCGCCCCCGTCCACAGGTATGCGAGGCGACCCAACTTGTCCTTGAGGCCGGCATCGGCATCCTTAGTCATCAGCGCGTCCATTCCAGCGCCGGCCATGACCGAAAAGTGTTCGCCATTGATGGTGCCAGTGTCGAGCGGGCGTCGCTCGCCGTGGAGACCAATCTGGACCGCCTTGGAAATGTCTTGAGGGATTCCAAGGTTTGTGGCGAGAAGGTTCGCGGTTCCGGCGGGCAGGATGGCGATGGTCGCGTCGCGTCCCGCTAGGGCATTGATGGAGCGTTGAAGCGTTCCGTCACCGCCCCAAACGAACACCACGTCTGCGCCGTCGGCGACAGCCTGACGCGCACACTTCGCCGCTTGGCGGCTCTTGGCTACCTCGAACCACAAGGGCTGCGGGTGCCCTGCCTCATCGAGGACCCGGCGTAGTTCGCCCAGCCCCCATCGAAGGTCTTCTTTGAATGTGCAACAACGGCAATGGTGGTCATCGGTGGACCCTTCTAGAAATGCGTGAGCGCATACGCCGTCCCTCTACCTCGCGGGTGAAGGGACGACGCATGCGCACAGCTATGCGATGTGCGCTAGACGAGAGGAGTGCCCGAGACGTCATCGGTGGTCGTTGTCGACACTCCGTTGGCGGGATTTGTGGCGCGAGCACTCTCGGTCTGGGTGACGGTGCGGCGGCGGCGAGGGGCGAACACGACCAAGGTCAGAATGAGACCCACTGCACCAGCGGCCATGAGGATGGCGCCCACGACCTTGATGTCGAGTCCGGCCACCGTGGCATCCACGGCGAAGGCAAGAATCGCTCCTACTGCGATGAGGAAAATATTGATTCCGATACCCATGATGTTCCTTTTTGTCGGGGGAGTATCCCTCCCCAGCGGATAGACATGCGCCGGGGCGGTGCGTCGGACTGGATGTTTCCGGCACGACGCACCACCACGGCGGTGAAACCAACTAGCAAGCTCTCAAAGAGTGCGTGCTGTCACCAGTAGTGGCGACGTCCCCCGACCGAACGACCCGCTGCGCCAAGGATGTAGAGAATGACTCCGATGACGACGAGGATCGCTCCCAAAGTGACGAGAAGCTGCATCGGAAGAATAAAACCGAGGATCAGAAGAATGAGTCCTAGGACGATCATGGTGACTCCTTAGTGCTCGTGACACCGGGTGGGTGCCGCTCGAACGGTGGTCTGACGAAGAGGCCAAAACCTGACCAATTCGACGCCGTATCTCTACGGTGTAGTTCCTAGTTAACTCCTCCAGTGGGTTCACGTCAACTCGTAGTGCTACACATTAGGTATACGCTGTAGTCATTACCGCTTGATGTGACACAACCCTGGAGGAGGGCCGCAACATGCCTGAACGTCCGGTTCGCAAGCCCCGTGAGTCCAAGGGCCCAAGCCGTGAAGCCACCTTGCGCGCGGCCTTGGAAATCATCGACGCCGACGGGATCGAAGGCCTCTCCATGCGGGGATTGGGTCACGCGCTCGGTTGCGATCCCATGTCGCTCTACCGTCACGCGGCGACCAAGGCTGCACTCCTGGATCTCGTCGCCGAATCTGTCCTCGCGCAGCTATCGATCGATGTCGAGAGCACTGATTGGGCGGGTCAGCTTCGCAGCCTCGCACGGCAATTCCGTGGGCTCGCTTTGGCACATCCCAACGTGGTGTCACTGTTGGTCACCAGACCGTTGTCTACGCCGATCGCCATGTGGCCACTGGGCACGCTGCGTCCCCTGGAATCAGTCTTAGAATTGCTCATTCGAGCAGGCTTCACGGAGGCCGATGCCTTGCGCATCTACCGCCTGGTCTACGGCTCTATGCAGGGCCACGTGCTCAATGAGCTCCAGACCCTCGTAGCAAACCATGACGAGACGGACGCCTTGCTGCGGCTGGGCTTGCACCGCTTGCCATTGCGGGAGTTCCCTCGACTTCGCAACATCGCCCCGGTCCTTGCCGCCTATGACGGCGCTGAAGAACTCGAGCGGCGCATGGACATCATGCTCACTGGCCTCCACCTCGATCCGCACCCCGACGCACCACTCACGGGGACGTCTACGCCCTGACCGCAGCGGCTCCGCTTCCGTCCCGCAGTATCGCTGCGCACGGTGCCGAACAGGTGTGTGGCGCGAGTTGCCTCCGAGCCAGGCTCACAGTGGAGCGAGTGACGGGAATCGAACCCGCGCTATCAGCTTGGGAAATGGACGTCGCTTGATGTCGCCGCGGGACAAGTCGGTGAGATAGCAGGCATAATGAACGCCTGGTGTTTTACGCATGGCGCGGAATGGGACCTTTCGAGACCCCACCCCGTTTGGTGCGCAGTGATCAGTAGGGCGGCATCTGGTCGACGACCTTGACGGCCATCTCGATGATTGCCCCACACAGTGGCAGGTCGGCCGCGATGTCGTCGGCGGTTGCGGGGAGCTCGTCGAGGTAATCACCCGCATTCCTGGCTCGCCGGATGCGCGTGTAGGGCGCGAGCGTCGGCCCGAGCGGCGGATGGAGCTGCGCGCGCACTGCCTCGAAGACGCCCGTGTGACCGGCGTCGCGAGTGGGCCGCAGCCCCTGGACAAGGAGGATCGCGGTGAGGGCTTTGCGATTCGCGGCGTGGAGTGCGTCGTAGGCGAGCTCGACATCCGACGCGGCCAATGTCGCTGCGGAGCGCAGGTGCGTGCTCGCCTTGCCGAGGAGCGCGTCGGATGCCTCTCGGTTAGGGGGAACGCGCTCCAACTGTCGGGACGCAAGCATCTGTTCAACGGTGGCTCGGCCCTGACCCCAAGGATTCATCGCGTCAGCGTTGCAGGACCGTCCGACATCTCAAGCCTCACAAGGGGGCGCGAGCGCACTGTCCCGATGAAGGGGTCGTCGGTATTTCGCCACCGCTCCTGGTTGACATACGTGACGTTAACCTCTCGGCCCAGTTCGGTCTCGACTCCGGCGAGCGCGGCGTCGACCGCACGGCGATCCGGCTGGCCCACCACGACGACGTCGACATCCCCGGGCGGGCCGCCAGGTTCACCGTGAAAGCGGGCCGCCCACGAGCCGTGGATGTAAGCCTCGTCGATGTCCGCTATCCCGGTCAGCGCTTGTGTGATGAGCAGGCTGGGCCCGTAGGTAACCACAAGGAGCTGTCGCAGCGGCGCGGTGGCCGGATTATCCTCGGCCGGTTTCAGAACCAGGGCCCGTCCGACGCGCTCCCCACGTAGCAGGCCAGCATCCAAGAGGCGGCGCGTCTCGCGAAAGACCGTCGGCTCGGGCTCTTCGAGATTGCGCGCCAGGTCGGCTGCGGTGAGCCCCTCGTCGCTGGTGAGTACCCGAAGAAGTAGGCGCGCCTGAAGATCCGACCGGAAGATCGGTAGGAGAGCCGGTGCCGGTGTTCTCATATAACGCATGATAACAGTCGTGAAATGAGAGTAGAAGGATCTCGGCGTGCCTATCTGGCGTAGGGACGTAAGGACAGGTCACCCCCTGGACAAGTTTGGGCATGGACCGAAACAGCGAGGAGCCCGATGGGCGCGCAGCTTCCCGGGGGCCCGTAGCCTCGGGGCACGCTGGTGGTAGCGGTGGCGGCATCGCCCCCACGCCCGCGGCGAACCAGGTTCAGTGGTTCGGCGGAGGCTGGGGTCGCCAGTGGTCCGATACGTGGGGATATGCGGGCGACGACGTTCCCCGAGTCACCGTCACGCTGTCGAACGGAATGGTCGTGGACGCCACGGTCACCAATGGATACTTCGCCGCTTGGTCGCTGAGCGTGTCGCCAAACGATGAACACGGTCAGGCCCCGTACACATTGACGCGGTACCTGAAGGGCGGCGCCTTGGGCGGAACCCACGTCGGGACTGCCGACTGGCCCAAGAACTCGCAGGTGCCGCAGTTGAACTAGGTGCGTGGCCTCGACACTCGCAGATATGGAGCGAGTGACGGGAATCGAACCCGCGCTATCAGCTTGGGAAGCTGAAGTTCTACCATTGAACTACACTCGCACGCGCCATCGGCGCGTCTACCATCTTAGGCCACAGCAGCCGCGCGCCGCCCCGGCTAGGCGTGCGCTTGGGCGACAAGCGTGAAGCTGGTGGAACGCGTCTCTCCTGGTTGCACCAAGAACACCCCGGTACCTTGGTTGCCCGCGTCCTCGAGGTTGAAACCGTCGTTCGCGTTGGTCACAGGTTCAAGAGCGAAGTAGGGCACGTCGACGGGCAGGTACACCACCGCGTGTTCCAGCAGGGCGCCGGCCTCGACATCCAGCGTTAGGGCACCTGGGTAGTCGATGGTCGCGAGCGTCGTCGAGGTGCGTCCTGTAAAGCAACCATCCATGAACTCGTCTCCGAGCGGCTTCATGTCAGTGAAATCGTTGCGGCCCGCTACGGGTTCCGGCTCCCCGGTGGGAAGGCAAGCCACCACCGGGTAGCACGTGGCGCAGTTGAGCTGGAGTTCGGCCCCGTCACCAAGCGCCTCACCGTTGCCGCCCGTGAGGGACCGCATGAAGTAGGGATGGTGGCCGATGCCGGCTGGGAACGTCTCGTGGGCATCGTTGGTGATGTGCATGTGCCACGTGAAGCGTTCGGCATCGAGCTCATAGACGAATCGTGCTGTGAAGGACCACGGAAAGTTCACGCCGTAGACGTCGCGAGAGATGAACTCGAGAGCCACCGACGTGGCTGTGGATTCCGCGACCTTCCACGGAAACTCCCATCCGGCGCCGTGAATCGCGGTGCCGTCTTCAAAGTTCACACGTAACTGATAGTCGCGCCCCGCCCACGCGAAACGGGCATCGGCGAGCCTGTTCGACCACGGCACGAGCGGAAAGGAAGCGGTCTGACCCCACTCGCCTAACTGGTCCTGTGGGGTAGGACGCAACACGTCGACCCACTCACCGGCGATGCGCACGCGCCCGAACGCGACGCAGCCCCCCGTCGCGGGGACGAGGCCCACCTGCCAGTGGTCATTTTCAAGGGTGACGATGTCTGCCATGAGGACATTGTGGCTGATGTGACGCGCATCTCGTCCGACCTAGTGCCCAGAGGGGGGCGTGTTGCCCCCCTGCCACTACCTGCGCCGATGCTGGGGCTAGCGGTTTTGAAGCGAGTCCATAGCAACGGCCACGGCCTGGAGCACCCTGGTGTCGTAGCCAGGAGCCTGGACGGTGCAGCGATACGTGTCGCGCAGGCCAAACTTGCGCGTGATGTCGAGCACCACACCACCATCGTCCGTCTTGTATTCGAAGCTGTAGGGGATGAAGCTAAAGTCCGTAAAGCGGCGGATGATCGCGTAAGCCATCGAGCTCTCGGTGCCCTTGAGGGTGGGGAGTCCCGGCTGCTCGAGGTACCACGTCGAGTTGAGAAGGGACGCAGCCCAGTCCTTGCGGAACGTGCCGATGACCTGGCCCGGCCCGTCGAACACGTCAACGACGGACTTGATGTCGACGATGTTGCGCGCCTTAAATCGGAACAGCACGTGCGTCTTGGTGTCGTCGGTAAAGAAGACAATTTCTTCACGGAGCTTCATGCGCTTCTGCTCGGCGAATCCTAGGAGCGTGGTGGTGTTCCACTCGGCATCCACCGCCCAGATCTCGTAGCGGTTGATCATGGCGGTGAAGCGCTGACGTACCAGGAAGTTATTTTCGCTCATGGGTAGGACGCTAGTGGCAAGAGCGCGCACTGCCGCCCACGCCACGCTAGGCGTCGGGAATCTGGACCTCGGGGTACGTGATCTTGAGGAAGGGTCGACGGGGAGAAAGCGCCAAGTCGAGGCGGCCGTGTGCCATCGCCCACCCCACGACGGCGACGACCACGATGAATGCCGTCACAGAGCCAATGCCCACTGAAACGCGCGGGCCCACGTGCTCGCCCACCCACCCGACGATGGGTGACCCCACGGGAGTGGTACCCATCAGCACCATCATGTAGAGCGACATGACCCGGCCCCGCATCGCGGTAGGCGTGGTGGTCTGCACGGTCGCGTTTGCCGCCGTGAGCATAGTCAAGGCGGCGAAGCCCACCAGGATTCCCGCGGCCGCATACGACCAGTACGTAGGCATGACGGCCATCATCCCGGCGGCGACGCCAAATCCCGCCGCTGACATGACGACGAGTCGCGCCGATGGTTCGCGCCTGCGCGCGGCAAGTATCGATCCGGCGAGCGCGCCGATCGCGAGGACGGAACCCAGAATTCCGTATGACTCGGGGCCTTTGTTGAACTCGACGCGCGCCATGATCGCGCTCGTGAGTTGGAAGTTCATTCCAAACATTGACACGACGCTCACCACGATGAAGATGATCTGGAGGTCCCTGCGCGTGCGGATATAGCGCAGGGCGTCGATGATCTGACCAGGCGAGCGGGGCGCCCTCTCTTGCGGGTGGAATTGTGCTGACTTCATGAGCAAGAGCGCCACAAGGGTCCCCGCGAAGGTGGCCCCGTTGATGATGAAGACCCAGCCGGTGCCCACGGCCGCGATCAGCAGCCCGGCAACGCCGGGGCCGATAAGCCTTGCGGCGTTGAACGACGAGGAGTTGAGCCCCACCGCGTTAGACAAGAGAGTCTTAGGCACCAAGTCGCCCACGAAGATCTGGCGAGCGGGTGCATCGAACGCGCTGACGATGCCGAGTGCGAGCGCGAACCCGTAGACGTGGATCAGTTGCGCGTGCCCTGAGAGGACGAGGCCTCCAAGCCCAAGGCCCAGCACCCCTGCCGCTACCTGCGTGAGAAGCAAGAGCTTGCGATGGTCCACACGATCGGCCACCACTCCAGTGAATGGCCCGAGGATCAGGATCGGCAGAAACTGCAGCCCCGTGGTGATCCCGACGGCCACGCCGGAGTCTTGTGTCAGCACCGTCAAGACGAGCCAGTCTTGCGCGACCCGCTGCATCCAGGTGCCCACATTGGACACAAACGCACCCAAGAACCACAGCCGGTAATTGGGGATCGCGAGAGAGCTAAAGGTGCGTGACATTCGTATTCGTAACGTTACGCCAGGCTCGGAGCGTTCCTTGCCGCGTGGGTCCCGAGGTCACGGTATTGAGATGATGACCTTTCCACGGGCGTGGCGCGACGCTACTCGCGCCATCGCTTCTGGACCGTGATCCAGGGTGAACATGGTGTCGACGAGCGGCGTGATGGTGCCGTGGGCGAGCATGTCCGCCAAGACGCGCAGATCCTCTCCATTGGGCGAGGAGTAGAAGGTGCCGATGCGCATGCGCAGTACTCGCCCTCGCCACATCGCCTTGATGACGCGGGCAAGCGCGGCGCCGTCCGGGCCCGGTTCGCCGCTGTTGGGCACCACGATCCCCGTGGGGGTGGTGAGCTTCTCAAGAGCGAGCATGGGGATAGCGCCCGCGTTGTCGAAGATGAAGTCGAAGCGCTGATCGGTATCCACCACGCTTTCGCTTGTGTAGTCGATGACGCTGCTCGCCCCGAGGCCCAGCACGGTCTGCGCATTGCGCGCTGAGCACACACCCGTGACGATGGCCCCGGCGGCAACGGCCATCTGCACGGCAAAGGATCCGATGCCGCCCGACGCACCGATCACGAGGACGTGATCGCCAGGCCCCACGGGGCGAAGCCGGAGACCGTGAAGGGCCGCGAGTCCCGCCATCGTCGTCCCCGCCGCCTCCTCGAAGGTGGTGCCTGGTGGGATTCTTGCCAGGTGGCCCTCAGCGGCGACAGCGTACTCGGCGAGGGTTCCGCGGCCCGCGCCAAAGACCTCGTCCCCCACCTTCCACGCGGTGACCTTTGCACCCACCGCCTCGACGATGCCCGCGACGTCGCTTCCACGGATCTGAAGGCGTGGGCGGCGCAGCCCCAGCCCCAAGCGCACGAGCGCAGGCTTGCCTCTCATCAGAAACACATCGGCGGGGTTGAGCGAGGCGGCCTTGACCCGCAGCAAGACGTCGCGGGCGCCCGGCTGAGGGATGGGTACGGTGCCGTGCCTGAGCACGTCCGCCTCGCCATAGCGGTGGTGGGTGACGGCGCTCATGGTGGTCGCGGTCATGGTCATGATTCTCTCCCGGGGATGTGCGGCGTGTGGTGGCAAGGGGGATCTAGACGAGTGCTGGCTCGCGCGCATCGTCGAGCTCGGATCCAGTGACGGCGGCAGGCGCCGCAGGCGCATGGTGCTGCACCTGGGGCAACCACTCGAGCCACGACGGCAGATACCAGTTGGCCTTGTCGAGCCACGTCATGGCGGCGGGCACCAACAAGACGCGGATGATGGTCGCGTCGAGCAGGACTCCGACCGCGAGGCCAAAGCCCCATTGCGAGAGTTCGGGTATCGACGCCGACGCGAAGCCGCCGAACACGCCAATCATGATGAGCGCCGCTCCCGTGATGAGCGGTCCCGTCTTGGAGACGCCCTCGATGACCGATGCCTTGGTGTCGCCCGTCGCATCGTAGCGCTCGCGAATGCGGCTGAGCAGGAACACGTGGTAGTCCATCGATAGGCCGAATACCAGTGCGAAGACCATGACAGGCATGTACGGCGATACGCCGTCGACCGACGGCAACCCGAGCGCAGCGCCCCACCCCCACTGGTACGTGGCGACAAGGACACCGAACGTAGCGGTGGTGCCGATGACATTCATGATGATCGCCTTGATGGGCACCACGATCGATCGGAACATCACGAGCAGCAGCACAAACGTGACGCCAAGGATGAAGGCGACCGTCCACGGCGCGGCGCGCGAAATGAGGCCAGAGTTGTCGTACTCGGCCGCGCGGGCGCCGCCCACCACTGCGGTGGCATCGGTCGCTGCAAGAGCGTCGGGAATGATGACGTCTCGCAGTCGCTCGATCGCTTCGCCCGACCTTGAATCGGCCAGATCGAAGGCGTCGTGGGTGTCGATGAATGCCGCGCCATCCCTGGTGTCGGTGGTGGTGCCCGCGAAGCCTAAATCGGCCTCGATCGCGTCGGCGAGTGCTGTGATCTCGGCCTGTGACGCGCCGGTGACCGCCACCGTCGTGGTTGCCGCTGTGAAGCCGAAGTCTTCGGTGTACACGACGTCGGCCTTGTTGAGCACAAAGTCTGCGGGCCACGAGTCGGGGCTAGGCATCGCGAATTTGAGCGAAAGCACCGGCAGCATCAGGATTCCAAGAACGGCAAGCCCCGCCAACCCCGCGCGGCCAGGACGCCGTGCCACTGCATGCGCCAGGCGATCCCACCTGCGCGGCGTCTCTCCTGGATGACGCATGGGCAGGCGCCACGCGTTGACCTTGTGACCAAGGAGTCGCAACACCGCCGGGAGCAGGAACAGCGCGACGGAGACGGCCGATGCGGCGACCGCGATGATCGCGATGCCAATGCCAAGGAACGTGTTTTGAGGCAAGAGCAAGAGGCCACCGATGGCCGCGACCACCGTGAGGCCAGACGTGAAGACGGCGCGGTTGGCGGTCGAGCCGGTGATGGTGACTGCATCGATGACACTGTGACCGCGTGTGAGCTCCTCCCTGAAGCGCTGAACCGTCAGGAGCGAATAGTCGATGCCGAGTGCGAGCCCCATCATCCCCACGAAGATGGTGAGGCTATCGGACACCTCGGTTCCCGAAGAGGCGAGGATGCGCGCCGCGATGGAGCCGATGCCGGTGGCAATGACGATGGAGCCAAGCGCCACCAGAATGGGCAGGCCCGCGGCGACGACGGCGCCGAAGACGAACACGAGCACCACGAGAGCGACAGCGATGCCGATGCCCTCGCCCCTCGCGAGGTCCTTCGTGGCAAGGTCGTTGAGCGCGAGTTGGGTCGATTCGGCACCGGAGACGAAGGAGTCAACGCCTTCCGTCCCCACGGCATCGACTGAATCCATGACCTGTTTCAAGACGGCGTGGTCGGCCACGACGGTGAAGTCGAGAATCGCGGAGCGACCGTTTGGCGCGATCGATGCATCGGCCGCTGAGACCGAGCTCACGCCGTCGATGCTTGAAAGTGCCGCTACCGCGTTGTCGAGAACAGCGTCGAACTCGGCGGAACCGGCAGGCTGGGTATCGGAGGCGACGATCAGCTGCTCGGCAAAACGCTCTCCGTCCGATGAGCCCACGCGGTACTGCTGCTCGAGCGCGGCCTCGCGATCCGCTTCGGTCGTGACCAGGTTGGTCTGTATGGGGGACACGTATGTGCCGACGGTTCCCGCAGCCGCTCCGGCGGCCACCAGGACCACGAGCCACAGTGAGATGGTCAGCCACGGCCTTGAGGCCGACCGGCGCGCGATGCGCCCTATCAATGGGACTCTCATTGTTCTGCCTTTCGAAGGGGGATCTCTTGGGGTGCGAGCGTCCGTTTTTTGGGTGCGCTCGGTAGAGGTGGGGTGGGTGAGGCGGGTACCGGGTGAGTCCGGTGAGGCGGGTTTGCGCGTTTCGTCTACGCGGCGGGTTTACGCGGCGGGTTTACGCGGCAGCTTGCACCGCCGTCGTGAGGTTGCGGGCAGGCGCGGGACGGATGCCCTTGATGAGCAGGTAGCCGATCATCCAGAACTCGCCGATGGTTGCCGGGAACGCGAGACCGTCCACCAGCCACGAGGGGGCGTCGGTCAGGCCGTACGCGAGCAGGCCGCTCAGCACGTATCCGACGCCGCTGGCGACGAGTATCCAGCCGAGAAGTCGCGGGAAGCGTGAAGTCTTGATGGCAACCCAGCCCATCGGAATGAGCCACAAGCCAAAGAAGAGGTTCCCCATGCCCCACGAGCTGGCGCTGAGTTCATAGAGAAGTCCCACTGTGCCGGCGGCATCCCCGCCTGGCGCGAGGCTCGAATCCGACGCGACAGCGTTGGCCGTCGCCAAGAAGGCGCCCGAAGCCATGATGGCAACGGAGTTGACGAGGCCGAAGGTCGCGGTGGCGTAGGCGGCCGTGGGGTTGAGCGGGCGGAAGAGCTTGTAGAAGTACACGGCCGCGAGAGCCTGGGTGAGCACGATGGCCATCTCCAGCATCACGAGCAGGTGCGCCTGGGAGGCATGTTCAGTGAGATTGGCGAGGGTTGCCGCAGGATCGCCAGCGTCGATCAATTGGGGTCGCAAGACAAGGAATCCGAGCACGCCGGTGACGGCGAGCCCGAGGTACCACGCGCCTGCCGCGCGAGCCGTTCTGATGGTGTCGTTCATGAGTTTTCTCCTGAGAAGTGCGGGTCATGCCATGTGGCTGGTTTTTGGGTGAGCGAGGAGAGGGTCACGTGCCTTGCGGCTCGGTTGCACTCTGAGGGTTGAAGAGGCGTCTAGCTGACGCTAGGCCTCACGCGGAAGGCTGGTCGTTGGAGCCCTCCTTCGCGTACTGGAAGACATCATCGAGCGGCCTCTTGAAGAGCCGCGCGATCTCGAATGCCATCTCGAGCGAAGGCGAGTACTTCCCTTGCTCGATGGCGATGACCGTCTGGCGGGTCACGCCAAGGCGCTCCGCCATCTCGGCCTGGGTCATCTCCCCGGACTCAAACCTCAAGGCGCGGATCCGGTTGGTGACCTTGGTGGGCTTGGGAGGCATGTCAGAATCCGGCGCGGTAGGCGCGAATCTTGGTGACGGTCTCGACGAACGCGCCGACGGTTCCGGCCAGGAACACGAGGTTTCCTATCCAGAACAAGTCGGCGCCGATCATCGCGAGCACAAGCACACCAAACATGGCGCCACCCGAGATCACAGCGCCCCGGCGGTCGCCGAGCCTCTTGATGTCCTTGTCGCGCATGTCTCCCTCGAGTTGGCCTTTGGGGTCGATGCCGCGGATCGCGAGGCCAATTGCACCACCGATGGCGCCCACAATGGACCCCACGATGGTGCCGACAATCGAGAAGCCGAGCGTCCACAGCATCGGCGTAATCCACGAGACGTCCTCGATGGGCTGACTCAGGGCGCGGGGAATGACCACGGCCAAGTAGACAGTCGAGGTGATGATGACCACCGCGAGGTACACCCAGACGGAACGTTCCTCGGCCGTCATGACGACAGGGTCGTCATCGCCGGGCGCGCGCATCTCGTGTGTCATGATTCGAGCCCTTCCGTATACGCCGATATTGACAGGCCGACGGAGGCGAGCGTTCCCAGGAAGCTTGAGACGAAGATCGTGTGAGCCACCCAGAAGGCGTCGAGGCCGAGCGCGAGCATGACCATCGCGGCGAGAGCGCCAAGCGCGGTCATTCCCGAGCCAACGGCATCGGCCCTGCGCCCGATTTCAGCGTCGCGCTCATCGGTCCTGATGGTGCCGCGAGTGCTCCAGTAAGAGGTGCCGTAGATGACAAAGTACACAGCCGCGCCCGCTCCAAGCATCCACAGCAGTGGGTGCTGCCATGCGACGTCGGCGAACGGTACGTCATCGCGCGCCGCCCGGACGATGATGACCACCCAGTAGGCAACGAAGCCGACGGCGGAGACGGCGAGGCCCCATGCCTGGTGCCGGAGTTGGAAGTTCATCGGTTCATCCTCGTGTTAAGAATCTTTGACATCACCAAGGTAGGGCACGTTTCCGCCCATGTCAACAATTCTTTACATGAGTTCGTCAGCGGCTGGCAATGTCAGACGACGACACCCGGTCCTCTCCGCATGCGCACCACGCGGGCGGCGAAGAACTCGACGTCACCAGGATCATGCGAGATGAGCACCGCGGTACGCCCCTTGATGCGCTCGCGGACGTAGGTCATCACGGCTAGCTTGGTCTCGGCGTCGAGCCCCGTGAAAGGTTCATCCAGGATCACTAGGTCCGATCTCGCTGCCAAAGCGCGCGCTATTGCCACGCGACGACGCTGGCCCCCTGACAATTCGCGAACGGGCTTGGAAGCATCGTCGCCCTCAATCCCTACGAGAGCGAGCTCGTGCTCCGCGGCATCACGGCGCTCGCGGTCCAGGACGAGCCTGACGTTGGCGATGGCGTCGAGGTGCGGGCACAGCCTGTCCTCTTGGAACACGGCGGAGCGGCGCAGCCCGTGAACGCCATCAATGGTTCCCGCGTCTGGGGTCTCGAGCCCGAGTAGCAAGCGAGCCACGGTGGTCTTGCCGACGCCATTTGGCCCCGTGAGCGCGGTCACGCTTCCCGGCGCGAGTTCCAAGCCCAGACCGTCGAGAACCACGTGGTCGCCAAACCGCTTGCACATGGCGTGCAGGGCAATCACACCAGGGTTTGCGGGGCGCTCGGGGGTGGGATGAGCGGGTATCGGCTGTGTGGTCATGGTGCCCTCACAGGTGCGCCTGGAACTGAGCGCAGCGCCCTCAGCAGTAGCTTCTCGCACACGACGCTTAACAGGATGATGACGATGGTCCACGCGAACAGGTCTGCCGATTCGAGGAAGACCTTGGCCTCGTAGAGCTGCTCGCCGATGGACCCTGTCGCGACTCCGATGACCTCGGCGGCAACCCCGCTCTTCCACGCGAGGCCAACGCCCACGCGCGTCGCCGCCACCAGAAAGGGTAGAGCGGCGGGGATGTCGATCGCCACAAGCCTGCGATGGAACGGCACGCGGAACACCGCGGCGGCCTCGAGCATCGCCGGGTCGCGCTGGGCGATCCCTTGCAGCACATTCGCGTACATCACTGGCAGCACCATGAGCAGGCTCGTGAAGATAGGGAGCCGGGAACTGTCAGTCCACAAGAGAAACAGGATGATGAAGCTCACCACGGGGGCTGAACGGATCGCGGCAATCGCGGGCTCCCACAGCGCTCGCGCAAGCGGCCATGCGGCCGCAGAGATGGCAAGCGCCGCACCGATCACTGCCGCGCCCGAAAAGCCCAAGGCGATGCGGCCAAGAGACCAGCCGATCGTGGTCCAGAACTCGCCCGTGGGCGCGAGAGTGACCAGGGTGCGCGCCACCTGAAGCGGTGAGGCGAGTAAGAAGTCCCTGTCAACGGCAACGGCGGCCGCCTGCCACACCGCGAGCCAGAAAACAGCCGCGCCGATGCGGCGGGCGACCGCCCGCGTCACTGTGCCGGTCTTATCCGGCGAAGTAGAAGTCATCTCCAGGCATACTGCCACCGACGGCCTTGGGGTCCGCATCGAACAGCACCTGCAGGTAGCCGCTGAGCGAGGACTTCATCTGGGCACCGTCTACGAACGTGATGTAGCACAGCGGGATGGCCTTCTCTGCGAGGGCCGGGTCGGGGATGATGCCCGCCGCGACGATGAGTGGAGCGGCGTCGGCCGGCTGAGCGTTGACCCACTCCGTTGATGCCGCGTAGTCAGTGAGGAACTGCTGGACTGCATCAGGGTGCTCCGCCGCGAAGGCGTTGCGCACCACGACGACGCCGGTGATGAGTTGCGAGTCCGGAGACACGGCGGCCCATTCCTCGGTGAGGTCGAGCGCTAGGCGCATGTCCGGGCTCTTGGCGGCGGCGATGGTGACGAACGGCTGGGGAAGCATCCCTACCGCGCCGGGTGTCGCGGCGAGTTTGGCCACCACCTCGGTGTGCTCGGACAGGAACTGCAGGTCGACGTCGACGCCGGGGGTGAGTCCCGCTTGTGCCAGCAGGTAGTTCATGACGTACTCAGGAGAGGCGCCCTTGCCGGTGAGGTAGACGGTCTTGCCCTCGAGGTCAGCAATGGACTGGACGGAGTCACCAGATTCGACAATGTTGAGCACACCAAGCGTGTTGATCGCCATGACGGAGATCGCCGCGTCGGTGCCCTTGGTCTTGGCGTACAGCACGGCCGCAAGGTTGGAAGGGACGAGCGCCATGTCGACGTTGCCCTGCGCAACCAACGGGACAACCTCGTCGGGCGATGCGTACATCGTGACCTGGTAGTCCTCGGCCGCAGTGCCGTTTGCGGCATCGTCCATGAGCCCCACGAGGCCCATGGTGGTGGGGCCTTTGAGGGACGCGATGGTGATGGTGACGGGGGCGGGAGCTGGCGACGGGGCCGCCGCCACCGCAGTAGCGGTAGGCGACGGCGAAGCCGCAACGGGAGTTGTGCCGGACGAGCACGCAGTCAAGATCAACGCGGCGAGCAGGGCGCCCGACGCGGTCAGGGTCTTCTTCATGGGGGTTTCCTTATGGAGGGTTTACTGGGTCAAAGCATCGCCACGGAACGGGGCGTACGTGGTGTGCAGCAGGTCGTGGGCGAGGTGGGAGTTCGGCTCGCCATAGAAGTCCTCGTACAAGCGGAGGATGTCGGGGTTCTGCTGGGAATCCTTGAGCGCCATGTCCTCGTCGATGTTCGACAAGATCATGGTCTTGATCCCTGTCTCGCCCTGGCTCTTGGGCTTGGGGTGACCCGCGCCGTTGATACAGCCGCCTGGGCACGCCATGATCTCGACCAAGTCGAATCCCATGTCGTCGCCCGCCAGAAGGTTTTTGATGACCTTGTCGGCGTTACCAAGCCCGGAGATAGCCGCGATGCGCAGCGTGCGCCCCGGAGCCTCGACTGTCGCGACCTTGACGCCCGGGTAGTTCTCGACGGGAACGAAGTCGAGCCTTGTGCGGAGAGGCTCGCCCGTGAGCTTCTCGACCGCCATGCGGGTCGCAGCCTCGGCCACGCCACCAGACGAGCCGAAGAGTACGCCGGCGCCGGAGACCTGCTTATAAGGGGCGTCGAATTCTGCAGGCTCGATGTCTTCCTTTTCAAGCCGCAGCATCTGCGCCATCTCGAGGAACTCGGTGGTGGTGAGAACTGCATCGACGTCGCGGATGCCCTCGGGGGCAAACTCTGGCCTGGCGGCCTCGCTCTTCTTGGCCATGCACGGCACGATCGAGACGGTGTAGAGGTCGTCAAGGCTGATGCCCTCGCGCTCGGCGAAGTGCGCCTTGACCGTCGCGCCCATCATTTGCTGAGGCGACTTGCAGCTCGAGAGGTGAGGAATGATCCCTGGGTAGCGGCGCTCGGCATAGTTGACCCAGCCGGGGCAGCACGACGTGTAGAGCGGCATGGGGGCGTCACCCTGGAGGCGGCCGAACAGCTCGGTGGTCTCCTCCATGATGGTGAGGTCCGCGCCGAACACGAAGTCGAAGATCTTGTCGAAGCCGATCTTCTTCATCATGCCCGCGATGAACGGTGCGGCCTCAACGTGCGAGAGGCCGTATTCCTTGGCGATGTGTGCGCGCACGGCGGGGGCCACGAATCCGACGACCTTCTTTGTCGGGTCGTTGATCGCCGTGAAGACGTCTCCGCGCTCGCGCACGTAGTCCAAGGCGCCGGTGGGGCACGCACGCACGCATTGTCCACACGAGACGCAGTCGGTCATGCTGAGCGGCTCGCCTGTGCTTGTGCACACCGCGAGCTGTCCCTGCCGGAACTGGAATGCAAGGACGCCTGGGCCCATGATTTCGGAGCATGCGGCCACACACAGCCCACACGAGATGCACTTGTTCTGGTCACGAATGATGAACTGGTGGTCGCGGATGATGGGCGTGCGGGGGCGCACGTGGAGCGTCGGCTCGAACATGACCTGGTGGTCTGTAGCCTCCTTGCGGAGCGAACACGTGTTCTGTGCGGAGCAGCCGCATGAGAGGCAACGCGCGGCTTCGGCACGGGCCTGGATCTCGGTGAAACCGAGCTCTACCTCGGGGAAGCCATCGCCACCAAAGCGGTCGTCGATGCCGAGCTCGGCCATGACCGCCCTTGAGAGGTTCGGGATGTCCTCGAACTCGGCCTGGGGCAGGTCCTCAAGAGAGCCCCTGCTGCACGAGTAGTCCTCGTGGCTGGGCTTGATGTAGCCGTTGGTGACAAACTCGGAGATCGCGTTGGCGGCGTGACGGCCTGCAGCGATCGCGGCGATGACAGTGGCGGGGCCGGTGACGCAGTCGCCTCCTGAGAAGATCTTTGCCTCGGAGGTCTGCATCGAGGAGCCATCGATGTCGATGTTTCCCCACTTGTCCAAACGCACGGGAACGTCGTTGTAGAGGAAGCCGGTGTCGGTGTTCTGGCCAATGGCGCCGATGATGGTGTCGGCTTCGATGACGAAGTTGCTTCCCTCGACGGGCACGGGGCGACGGCGGCCGGAACGGTCGGGCTCGCCAAGCTCCATGCGCATGCAGTGGAGGCCCTTCATGCCGCTCTCGCTCACCGAGATCTTCTGGGGGGCCGCAAGGAACACCATCTCGATGCCTTCGCGCAGCGCCTCGTGGACCTCGATTGCCTGGGCAGGCATTTCATCCTGGGTGCGGCGGTAGACCAGCTTGACGCTCTTGGCGCCACGACGAAGGGCAGCCCTGGCGCAGTCGATCGCGGTGTTACCGCCACCGATCACGATGACGTTGTCGCCGATGTCTCCATCGTTGCCCTTGGTGACGTGACGCAAGTAGTCGATGCCAAGGACGACGCCCTCGACGTTGTCGCCGTCGATGCCGAGCGGGGTAGCCCGCCATGAGCCGATGGCCAGGTAGACGGCGTCGAAGTCCTTCTTCAGGTCCTCGAGGTTGATGTGCGTGCCGAGGCTCTTGCCGCACACGATGTTCACGCCGAGCGACTCGATGAGGTCAATTTCCTTGTCGAGCGTGGCCTTGGGCAGGCGGTACTCGGGAATGCCGTAGCGCATCATGCCGCCCGGTTCGGGCTGGCTCTCGAACACGGTGACACCGTGCCCGGCGATCGCGAGGTAGTTCGCCGCGGAAAGACCGGAGGGGCCGGCGCCGATGACGGCGATGCGCTTGCCTGAAGCATCGGCCAGGCGGGGACGCCACGGCTGCTTGCGCGCCATGTCCCAGTCGGCCGCAAAGCGCTTGACGGAGTTGATCGACACTGGCTCTTCGACCAGGCTGCGGCGGCATTCGTCCTCACAGGGGTGAGGGCACACGCGTCCGCACGCGGATGGGAAGGGGTTGCGGTCCTTGATGACACGGATGGCGGCCTCAAAGTTGCCGTCGGACACGTGCTGAAGGTACGTCTGGATGTCGATGTTCGCGGGACAGGTCTGCACGCAAGGGGCGACGCAGTCAGCGTTGTGGTCGCATAGCAATTGCTCGAGGCGCACCTTGCGGTAGGCCTCGAGGCGATCGGTGTGAGTCTTGATCTCCATGCCAGGCGTGATGGGAGTGATGCAAGCCTTGACATCGCGCACGTTGTCCGTGCCCACCTCGACCACGCACATGCCGCAGCTGCCGTTGGCTCGCTTGAGTCGCACGTCGTTGCAGAGCGACGGGATCTCGATGCCCACATTGCCGAGTGCTTGAAGAACGTTAAGCCCGCTCTGAACCTCGATCTCGCGATCGTTGACCTTCACGATCACGCGCTCAGGTTGAACCATGTCCGCCACGACTACCTCCGACTGCATTGTCAGTTTGGGTTGGCACGGTTGTTCACCGCGGGAACTTCAGCCAAGGCCTTTGGGGAGGCCAGATGCGTCACATGCACCTCTTTGCAAGGTAAGCCCGCGTTGCCGTGGTTTCTACGGACCTCGGTCCCGGTGACCGGGACTCGAAAATGGGGGACCCGGGACCTTGGCGGCAATGACATCAATATCAGGCTCAACGGGCGCTGGTCATGACCGGGGCTTGGGACGGGGGCTTGGGAAGCGGTAAGCAAGCGCTGGCTTGTCCGCGCCCATCACGTTTCACGCGCGACACGGCACACGCCATGAGTCACACTTCGTGCGGCTTGGCTGTCGCGTAGCTGAGGCGCACGAGCGCGCGCAGCACTCCGTGGTCCAGGGCGTCGAGCTTCTTGACGTAGACACAACCGGCTCCCGCGGTGTGCGGACCGAGGTCAGCGAGCATCGCCTGCGTGAGCGCGTCGTCCTGGAGTCCGTAGAGCGACAGTGCCGCCTTCCGTGGAGAGAATCCCACGCGAAAGAAGTCTCCCGTGCGGCCCGAGGGGTACCGGTACGAGTACGTCCCAAAGCCGACCATGGTGGGCCCCCACATCACCGGAGGGGCCCCCGTCACTTCTGACATCAATGCCAACAGTGCCTCGCCCTCGCGCTTGCGACTCAATGGCTCCACTGCGGCTAGAAACTGGGCAGGGTCGACGCCGGTGGGCACTGTGGCATTTGCCATCGTGACTCCCTACATCCCGTGCGCACTGGGCGCTGTTGATCTGGCGAAGGTGACCGAGTCGTCGTCCTCGCCCACCGGCGTAAATCCCGTCTTGGGGTAGAAGGCCTGCGCGCCCTTGTTGGCGCGAGTCACCACGAGGTGGACGCCAGGGACTCCCTGTGCGGCCAATTGCGCCACGAGGGTATCGATGAGGCGCCGGCCCCAGCCTGCCCCTTGGAGTTGGGGAAGCAAGTCGATGTGGAGGTGTGCGGGGAAGTCAACGGCGGCATCGGAGAGGCAGCGCGAGGGGTCGTTGGCCAAGCCCGCCAACCACGCATCGTGCTCCGTCGTCACGGCGTGATTCGGGCCGCGTTCTTCCCACCACGTCGTGGTGAACCACTCCTGAAACGCATCGGTATCCGCGGCAGCCACGACATAGCCTTGGGCGACTCCGCCAACGTCGACTACCCATGCGAAGCAAGAGGGCCCGTACAGGTAAGGCAAAGCAAAGACATCGGCGAGTGCCGTGTCGTCGCTAAACCGGCCAGAGGCGTCATCGCCATCGGCTCCAGTGAGAAGGCAAATACGTGCGATCTGCTGCTCGTCAGCTGGTGTGGCGGGGCGAATGCGCGGCGTGGAAGACATGATTCGAGGGTACGGCGCTTTGGGCCTATACGTCACTAGGTTATTGAGTGGCAGGCGCAGCGGATCCCTTGGTTGCCTCCGGGGGCCCCGACACCAAGCGGCGCACAAGCGCGATCGCGGAGACGATGGCCCACACCGCCTCAAGCAACAGGAATCCCCATTGAGCACCAAAGAGCGCGTCAACGGCAAGCACTGTGGATCCGACCAGATTGAGCACGAGGTACGCGATGGACGACGTGGTCACGCGGCCCACTTGCGCCAAGACGAATGGCACCAAGATGAGTAGTGAAGCGGCGACTTGAATGATCGCGTGCATGGTGACTCCCTATCGCGTCAGTATGGGTGGGCGGTTGCGGCCGGTCGCCTCGGGCGCCTTGTGTCAACGGGAACTCATCCATCATGTCAGCCAGCGCGATCGCGACACTCTCGGTCGCGCTCGCGACCGTCGGCTACGCACCGCAAATCAACCTCTCGAACTCGATTTCAACGGGGCTCGGCTACCAACGTGTCGAAATGCGGTGCTCCCACGACAGAGGGAGAGTCGCCCCCCGCCAATGGGTAGCGCGTTCCGTCGCATATGTGAGGGACACGATCAACGCGCCCTAGGCCACCATCGTTGCCACGGCTTCGTCCCACGACGTCGCGGCCCAGCCGAACGCCTCTTCGAATGCGGCCGATGACGCGACGAACGGCGCGTCGAACTCGTATGTCATTTCGATGCTCTCGCGCAACATGGGCATGAACACGCCAAGGACGCGCATGCCCGCGCCGCGGATGGCAGACACCTTCGGCTTGCCCGCTTGTCCCGAGGCCTCCCACAGGCGCGCCACTAGCTCGCCCTGGGTGATGGGCGCCATGACGGGCGAGATCCACGCGCGGCCCCAGCCGCGGTCCGACGTGCCGATCGAGGCCATGGCACGCGCAGCATCGGGAACGTAAGAGAACGAGTGGGGCTGGTCCGTGCGACCCAGAACGCGGGCCGGCTTGCGCTTGGCAATCGGGTCGAGCACGAGGTCCCTGAAGAGCGCGTAGTCGGCACCCACGTAGTTTGACGGGCGAGTGATGGCCACACGGACGCGACCCTCGGCGTGGGCGGCGAGCGCCTCGTCTGCCATCTTCTTGCGCACGGCTCCTTTGCGGGAGGTGGGCCGCTCGGCGGTGGACTCGGTGATGGCGGTGCCTGCCTCAGGGAGGTAGCAATAGAGGTTGTCGGCGAGGACGACGCTGGCACCGGTTCCCTCGGCGGCGGCGAGGATGGTGCGCTGCAACGCGGGGAAGTCGGAGGCCCACCGCGTATAGGCGGGCTGGGTGACTTGGTACACGACGTCCGCTCCTGCCATCGCCGATGCTGCGGCGCCTGGCTCGGCGAGGTTGGCTTGAGTGAGGGGGATCGCTGCACTGAGGGTCCCGCGATGGCCGGAGCGATTGACGGCACGGACCGTGTGACCCTCAGCGGCAAGAAGGTTGGCGAGGCTGGCGCCAACGGCGCCCGTTCCGAGGACGAGGTGAGTGGTCATGGATTCTCCTAGTGAGGTTAACAGTGTTAAGTCGGGGACAAAAAAAGAGAGATGGCTGTGCAGTTACAACAGCGATGTGATCACCGCCTCGACCATGGCATGTCCGCGCGCGCGCACAGCCTCGGTCTCGAGCCCACGGACCTCGCCGGGCATGGAGAGGGCAAGAGACACGGTTCCGTGCAGCGCAGCCCACACCATGTGCGCCGCTTCCCGCGCGTCTCCTTGACGTAACTGACCGGCGTCTTGGCATGCCTGCGCCAGCTCTACGAGGCCTGCAAATGACTCGGGATCCTTGTCGAGGTCAACCTCGAATGCCCACGTACGCGGCCTCATCATCATGACGTCGTAGTGCATGGGGTGTCCGAGCGCGAAGTCGAGGTAGATGCCGGTGAGCGCACGCAAGGCATCCAGTGGGCTTGCCGCTCCGCGCCGCCCGGCGTCGAGTTGCGCGCCGAACTCGGCGAATCCCGCCTTGCACGCCGCGGCGACCAGCGCGTCCTTCGAGTCGAAGTGGTGGTAGAGCGCTGTCGCGGAAACGCCGATCTCCCCAGCGATGTGGCGCATGGAAATGCCATCGATCCCCTTGGCCGCGAAGACGGAGGTCGCGGCGTCGAGGATTGCGCTGCGCGCGTCACCTTGAGGGCGGGGGCTCATGTGGGTGAGGCTACTTAACAGTGTTAAGTTTTGTCAACTGGATCGAGACGCAAGTGTCAGGGGCTAGGCGGAGGCCCAGCGCAGTTCGATGGGGAGCTCGACATAAGCGGCGTACTCCTCAGCGGCGTCGCTCACGCGAGACCTTGCGGCGCTGTCGAGTGGCGTGAGTGCGGTGACCTCGATGCGTACGGCCTTGGTCGTGAGTTTGCGAGACCACAAGGCGACGACGCGCCCGCTGTCTATCACCGCCGGCTTGAAGATCCCGTTGTTCCCTGGCACAACGGCCCCGTGATGGACCGGATCGATGGCGCGCTCATCGGCCGAATAGCCCAACATGAACTCATCGAATCCTGGCAAGAATCGCGTGGGCGCCACCTCTCGCGCGTCGAGCGTGGAGGGATCTGCCCAGGCGGGCCCCGCGTCGGTATCGACGCGCACGATGCCCGACGCCGAGGCAAGTCCCGTGCGACACTCGCGCAGCCCGAGCCCCGTCCACCGTGCCATTTCGCGATCGCTCACCGGCCCGTGACCGCGCACGTAGGCGGCGGCGACGAGTGCGAGCGCCTCACCCTTGGCCGGGTCGCGATGTTCAGGGGCCCATGTGTCGAGGCTGACAAAGGTCTGTTCTTTCCCCTGAGGTGGCCCACCGGCAAGGCGGCCCAACTGCGACGCGAACCACAACAGGTGGTAGCCGCGCTGATTTTCGGGCGAGATACCAGCGGCGTCTAGGGCGAGCAGGCACTCCTTGCGCGTGACTGGGCTGTCGGACGCGGCCACGACCCTGGCCAAGACGTCAACGGCCTTGTTTGCGACGTGGTCCGGCAACCCCAACATCTGCCTGCGCCTTGCGGCGCCGGCGAGAGCCTTGGACCCCATGAGACCCAGCATCCACTTCGCGTCGCGCGAAGGAATGAGGTGCAGAGTTCCGCGCATCGGCCACGTGCGCACCACCTCGCGGCCACCGAGCGCGTTGGCGGTCGCCGCCTCGGTTGCGGCAGTGCGCAGCCCGAGCGACCACGCGACTCCCTGGGCGTCTTGAGCCTGCATCGCGAGAAAGTGCTCGACCACGTCAAGCGCGGTACGGGACGGGTCTGCGGGCCCAGCGATGAGCAAAGCCGCACGCCTGGCCCTGTCGACGTCGGCGCGGGTCAAGGGGGACATGTCCCCACGCTACTTTGTGGGAGTGACGGGCTCCAGGAAGTGGGCCAAAGGGTTCAGTCTGCCCCCGATTCGCCACGTACCCTTGGCCCGTGAGACTCGTAGGCACTGACATTGATGGCACCATCCTCCCGCGCTCGGGACTGTTCTCCGAGCGCACCGTCGCGGCGCTTGGGTCGTTGGCAGGGGCAGGGATCCCCTTGGTACTGGCCACCGCAAGGCCCCCGCGCTGGGTTGACTCCGTCGCCGTTCAACTTGGCATTGCGGGCGAGGCGGTCTGCGCCAACGGTGCGGTGTTCTACGACCTTGCGACCCGCACGGTCATCGATCACATTGGCATGACTGAGGACTCAATCTTGGAGGTAGTTGGCATTCTGAGGGAGGCGCTGCCGGGAGTCGTTTTCGGCCTCGAGACCATCACGGGGCTGTCTCTTGAGCCGGGCTTCCCAGCGCGTGAAAGCAACCAGCCACCGCGTGAGATTGCTCTGTTCGAACGGATGGACGCCGTGCGGGACCTCTCCGGAGTCAAGCTCCTGGCGCTCTTGCCAGGCAGCCACCCCGACGACATGCTCAAAGTTGCAATGCCCCTCGTTGGACACCTTCTAGAACCCTCGCATAGCTCTGTCACCGACCCACTTCTTGAACTCGCTCCGCTCGGAATCAACAAGGCCACTGGCCTAGCCCGGTTGGCCGAGCGCCACGGGGTGGACCCCGCGGACGTCATCGTCTTTGGAGACGCACCGAACGATGTCCCGATGTTCGAGTGGGCGGGCACAGGCTATGCCGTGGGCAACGCGCACGACGCAGTCAAGGCGGTGGCGAGCCACGTCACGGCATCGGTCGATGACGATGGAGTCGCGATGATTATCGAGGCTTTGGTCGTGGAAGCTCTCGCCGCACACTAGCGGGTTTACCTGGGTCTTGGCTGGATCCTCAAGAGCCGCTAGCGTGATCACCAACAAGGAGGGGTGCGATGGGCAACGAGGATTATGGACCGCCACCGAGCGGGGAGCCCATTGGGCACGGCGCATTGCCGCCGAGTTCCTACCCACCCGGCTCTTACCCGCCTAACGCCTACCCTCCCAACGCGTACCCACCCGGCTCGTACCCCGCTCCCACGCCGTCCACGGCCGTCTTTCCGGCTGCATATCCGGCTGCGTATCCGCCTGGACTCCCGGTGGCTCGGACGGACAGAAACTGGATGGGTATCGCGTCCCTCGTGCTCGGCCTCTTGGGCGGCGGGCTCTTGGGCCTTGGCTTCGGTATCGGCGGAATCGTGGCGGCCAACGAGGGCCGCGCGACCAACCGCAAGATGTCCATTTGGGGTGTTGTCCTCAACACGACGTTGCCAATAATTCTCTTCATAGCAGCCGTGAGCGCGGGCGCCTTTAGCGACGCATTCTCCACCGATCGCGTCGACTACAACCAACTGGCCGTGGGCGATTGCGTGCAGGAACCGTCCGGTTGGAACGATGCCGGTAGCGACCTCGACGCAGTCGGGATCGAGCGAGTCTCCTGCGATGAGATCCACTGGGGTGAGGTGTATTACGACGGCATTCTGCCTGGTGTCGGCTACCCGGGTGATGACGCGGTCGTGATCTTGACGGAGGATCTGTGCTTCTCAGATGCTGCCGGGTGGAACGTCTCGCCAGAGCATGTCGACGAAGCGTTCGTTTACTACATCATGCCGACAGAGGAGGCATGGCTGGACAACGACCGCAAGGCGACGTGCTTCATCTCGAACGAGGACCATTCGCTCGCCGAATCCTGGACAGTGGAGCCCTAGCGGTTCACCACCCCATTCCGTGCGCTCCGATGGGCCGCGGGGTACCGGCCCGTTTCACCAAACCGTTCCTGTGGGGCGCTAGGGTATGTCCAAACAAGGGGTCTTCATGGATGGCTTTGAATCTGGTCGATCGCCGGGGGGCGAGCCGTCTCCAGGTGATGGCCTGAATCCGCCGCAGTCGTTCGAGCCTCAGGTTTTTTTACCTCAAGAGCTCGAGCCTGGAATGCTGGAGCCGGTGGATCTTGAGATGGAAGCCGACGCACAGGGATCCGTGCCCAGCCCCAGTGGCCCACCCTTATATGGTTCGCCGCCCTATGACTCGCCCACGCACACAGCGTCCAGTTTTCAGGTCCTTGAGTCTCTGGGCTACCCAGACACTCCCTTGGACGGTGATCCACGTGACATTCACACAACCCGGTTGCCCGCCAGCACCGAGCGCAACTGGATGGGGATCGCCTCGATCGTTTCGGCTTTGCTTGGTCTCGCCCTTGTCGGCCTGGTTTTCGGGTGGCAAGGCATCGTTGCCGCGCGCGAGGGCAGAGCCACAAATGGCAGGACTGCGCGTGCCGGTGTGATCCTCAGCATTGTGTCGCTTCTGGTGGTGATAGGAGTGGGCGTTGTGGCGATGGTCACTGCGTCGGGCAAAGGCACCTCCCCCACAAAGTGGGCGACGCTCAATATTGGCGAATGCGTGAACCAAGTGCCTGGCAGCAGTAGCGGTGTGGCGGTCCTTTTGCCCCAGACTGCGTCATGTCAAGACAGCCATTGGGGCCAGGTGTACTTCAAGGCCAATGCCACTGGTGACGCTTACCCGGGAGGGGCCGAACTCGGACAGCAGGCCAACGTGTGCGTTTCGGAAATGGCGCTTGGCAACCTGGATCCTGCCCACTTCGCCGACGGTTTCCCCACCGTCATCGTGCCCACCGAGGAATCGTGGACAGCGAAGGACCGCGCCATCGTGTGCGTGGTGTCGAACGAGGCCGGCTCCATCACTGGATCGTGGGTAGTCGCGGGGCAGTGACGTGTGGGTGCTCGTTTCATCAACGGCGTGCGACCACCACGACGGCGCCGATGGATTCGTCCGTCTCCACGCTGGAGGTGAGCCCAGCGGCCGTGGCTGCGGCGAGCGACGCATCGGCGAGGTGTTCGCTTGACTCGACGATGCAGACTCCCTCGGGTGCCAGCAGGCGCAGCGCAGCATCAAACACCCGTGCCTGCATCACAGTGCCAGTTGGGCCCCCGTCGAGCGTGGCAAGCGGCTCGTGGTCACGGGCCTCGGTGGGCATGAGCGCCACTTGAGCGCTTGGCACGTGCGGCGGGCACGACGCGACAACCGCCACGCGACCGTCGAGTGCGGCCGGTAGCGCAGCGTCCATGTCGGACACCATTGCGTGCGCGCCGTACGTAGCCAACGTTGTTGCCGCGAGTCCGATCGCCACGGGATCGATGTCGGCGGCCCACACCGTGAGATCGGGGCGTGAGTGCGCGATAGCCGCTGCGATGGCTCCCGAACCGCAACACAGATCCACCACAATTGACGACGGCGGGGCCAAGGCTGACGCGATCCTCGCCACCAATTCAGTGCGAACGCGGGGCACGAAAACGCCAGCCGCCACGGGAATCCGGAGGCCCGCGAACTCGGCATAGCCCACGACGACCTCGAGTGGCTCGCCCGCGACGCGCCGCAGCACGAGGCGTTCGAGTTCCGCTTCGTCGAGAGCCCTCAACGCTCCCGTGCGCGCGGCGGACCTGAGTGCGTCGGCCTCTTGCTCGGCGAAGACACACCCTGCTGCACGCAAGCGCGCGACAAGGGCATCATCCGTCATGGGGCCGACGCTACCCGCGTCTCGCCGTCGTCGCTAGGCGGGCCGGTGGTCGAAGGAGCTACCGGGAATGCTGACCACCCCGCCGGCCGGGCCTGGTAAGTCCACATCTATTGACGGCCGCGCCCGGAGCGTTTAATATACAACCAAATGGTTGTAGAAACTCAGCTCTCAGACGACGAGGTGGACCTGATCTTCAGGGCCCTCGCCGATGCAACGCGTCGCGATATTGTGCGGCGTACCCTCACCGCGCAGGCGTCTGTGTCCGAACTTGCGACGAGCTATGCAATGTCATTCGCCGCCGTCCAGAAGCACGTGGCGATCCTCGAGGTGGCAGGCCTTGTCACCAAGAGCCCACAAGGTCGCGAACGAATCGTGACCGCCAATCCTGTGTCGATCGCCCGCGCCAGGGCGTTGCTCGACCAATACGAGTCACTGTGGCGATCGCGCATCGACCGCCTCGACGCCCTCTTGGCCGACGGGTAGGACCCCGCCGCGGTTTCCCCACGGGCATCGTCCCCATGCCCGCTCAATGAAAGGTCCCCACCATGCCAGTCGTTTCCTTCGTCAATAATCCCGAGACACTCACTGCTACCGTGATCGCGGAATTCGCGGTGCCGGTCGAGCGGCTGTGGAACGCCTACGTCGACCCTCGCCAACTCGAGAAGTTCTGGGGCCCTTTTGACTATCCGGCGACGTTCACTCGCCACGACTTTTTCCCAGGTGGGCGCTCGCAGTACGTGATGGTGGGTCCCAACGGGGAGAGGTCCCCGGGCTACTGGGAGTTCCTGACCGTGGACCCTGGCAAGAGCTTTGTGGTGCGCGACGGATTCGCGGGCGAGGACGGAGAGGCGAATCACGAGATGCCCCAACTGCATATGGCCATGGTCTTTGAGGAGACCGAGGATGGTTCGCGCCTCACCTCCACCACCACGTTCCCCAGCCTTGAAGCAATGGAGCAGTTGGTCGAGATGGGCATGGAACAAGGCGCAAGGGAGGCCATGAGCCAGATCGACGACGTACTCGCCGACCTTGCGACCTTCGCCTCCACGCTCCCCACCGCCGCGCAGATCCTTTCCGACACCCAGGTGCGGGTGTCGAGGGTGATTCGCGGGACCATCGAGCAGGTATGGCGGGCTCACCATGACGCAGACCTCATGAAGAAGTGGTTGCTAGGCCCCGACGGCTGGACGATGCCCGTGTGCGAGGTTGCCACGAACGTGGGCGACACGTACCAGTACCGGTGGGAGCCAGAAGGTGAGGGTGAGGGCTTCGGATTCGATGGCGAGCTGCTCGAGTCTGAAGCGCCCTACCGGGCCGTGACGACCGAGCACATGACGGGCACCGACTACCCGAGCACGACCAATGAAATGACGCTCAGCCCAGTGGCCGGCGGCACGCTCCTCAGCATTGTCATCACGTATCCAAGCGCAGAGGTGCGCGACATGGTGCTTGCGCCGGGCATGACGGATGGCATGGAAACCTCCTACGCACGGCTTGAAGAGGAGCTGGTGAGCGCGTGAGCGACACCCCGCCGGTCAAAGGCCCCGCCTCGTACTTCCCCTCGATCGAGAAGACGTACGGGAAGCCGATGCAGCATTGGCTTGACGCCGTCGCGGGGCGTCCAGCAGGCGAGACTCACATGCAGACGGTTGCGTGGCTCAAGTCCGACCACGGAATGGGCCACGGTCACGCCAACGCGATCGTGGCTTATGTGAAGTCTACGACGCGCTGACATCGACGTGCGGTGGCGTTCGCTGGGGCGATAGCGTGGGCACATGGCAACTACTGAATCGAAAAAGTTGGACGTCCGTGGCATGACGTGGGGTTGGCCGGGCACTCGTGGGGAGTGGGGCACCCCGGAGGCCGCGGAGTCGATGCGGCTCATGGTCGAGCGCGTGCACACCAACACGGTGTGCGTCGCGTTTGCCGCGTGGCAAGACACGGCGTTCAGCACGGAGGTGACATTCCGCGAGGCTCCCACGGTGACGGACGATGAGGTGGTGTGGGCGATCCGCGAGGCCAAGGCACTTGGCCAGCAGGTGGTGCTCAAGCCGATCCTCAACGTCACCGACGGGACGTGGCGGGCGCACATCAACTTCTTTGACGTGGACGTGCCATGCGAGCCCAAGTGGTCGGATTGGTTCGCCAGTTACACGGATTTCATCGTCCACTACGCGCGCATCGCGCAGGTGGAGGGCGTGGAGATGTTCTGCATTGGCTGCGAGATGGTGCAGTCGGATCGCAGGGCCGACGAATGGCGAGCCGTGGTGGCCGCTGTACGCGACGTGTATTCAGGCATCGTCACCTACAACTGCGACAAGTACCAGGAATCGAATGTGACCTGGTGGGACGCCGTGGACGTCATCTCGTCCTCCGGCTATTACCCGATCGGCGACTGGGAGAACCAGTTGGACCGCATCGAGACGGTGGTGCGTAGGGAGGGCAAGCCCTTCTTCTTCATGGAAGCGGGCGTCATGTCGACCGAGGGCAGCCAACACGTGCCCAACTCGTGGGTACTCGAGGGCGCGGTGAGCCAAGAAGCCCAGCGCGATTGGTACGACGTGATGTTCGCGGCGTGCGACAACCGCGATTGGGTGGGCGGCTGGGTGTTGTGGGACTGGAAAGCGCGCCTCTATTCGCTCGACGCGGCCGCCGCCGATCACGAATACGAGTTGTACGGCAAGCTCGCCGAACGGGTGGTCGCGGGCCGCTATTCGCGCGACGTGTGAGCGGTCCGGCTAGCCTTGCCAAGGCGAAGCGCGCCGCGAAACATCGCCACTTGACTCTCCCCCTCGGGGAGACGGGAGAGTGTCTGTCATGAGCGAGAACCTGCACGGCATCGGTGAGTTCGCCGCGCTCACGCGGTTGTCGATCAAGGCCCTGCGTAGGTACGACGAGTACGGCATTCTCACTCCCGCTCATGTCGATTCATCGACCAGTTATCGGTACTACTCACCCGAACAAATCGGCAGGGCGACGTTGATAGGCGACCTGCGAAGCGTCGGCGTTCCGCTCGCCGTCATCGCTGATTTGCTCGAAGCCGCCCCCGACACTGGCCTCGCGGTCTTCGAGGACTGGTGGACGCGCGAAGAGCGCAGGCACCAGGACCGCCGCGGCATCGGCCGCTACATCAACGCGCGTTTGCGCAGAGAGGGGCAACCCCCCATGGAGATTCACACCCGCACCGTTCCCGCCCGCAAGCTCGCGGTGATCGGGAAGGAGGTCTTCCAGCCGGAACTTGAGCAATTCATCATGTCGAGCTTCCACGAGTTGTTCTCGTGGGCTGAGCGCCACCCCGGCCTGCGCGCCCTCAACACCACTCCAGAAGACCCCACCTACGTGGTGTTCCATGGCCCGATCACCCCTGACCAGAGCTCCCTGGCCGAAGTCTGCATTGTCATCGACGGTCCCGCCGAACCCGAGGGCGACATCGTGCTCAAGGTCGAGGCGGAACACCTCGAGGTGTATACGGACGTGACCCGCGAGGGCTTGGAGTTCCCCGCCATTCTCGCGGCGTACGACGCGGTCGCCATGTGGGTGACGCAGCACGGGGCTCCGCTCGCGTCGATGCCGTCGCGGGAGGTCTACGTGGCCGACGTGATTCAGGCGCCGATGGACGCAGTCGTCGCCTCGGTGGCCTTCCCGTTCGTGCCAAACGGCTAGGCGCGGCGGGGCGCTCGGTGCCTGGGACCGTTAGGCCTCGCGACCCAGGTAAGGCGTCGGCTGGTTCTTGTCGCCCTCTGGCCCAAAGAACTCGATGCGACACATGGCGCGCACCGCGGAAACGAACCATTCGCAAATCATCTCGTCATATTCGCCTTGCACTCCCGAGAAGCCCAAGGCGAGCCCGTCGCGGATGATCCCTCCAGGCCACTTGATGTCGCCCGGCTGGTACAGGTGCGACATATCGGTGCGCAGTCGAGTGGTGTCTACCCCGGTGCGCAGCGCGAGCCGGGCCTTGGCCGCCGCGTACTCGTAGAAGTTGACCGGGTCATCGCCAAGGTGTGCCTGGAACAGCGGCTCGCCGGCAGGGTCGGCGGGGTTGAGCAGTACGATCGCGCCGATGTAGCCATTGAAGATGTCTTGCTCGTACGCATAGCGAATTGATGGCTGGAGGGTGTCCCACGCGCGGGCGCAAATTTCGGGGGTGATTCCTGTGAACATCGGTGTTCCCTTCGTTAGCCGTGTCATGAGGCCACTGAATACATTGTCTCTGGTCGCGAACGCTTCACGTGCCCTCGCGAGGGACTGGGGCGGGCCGGCGGCGCACTGCCCCACCTCCCTGACGATGCGCGGAGCATCGTGGATCTCCCGATGCCCTGGTAGCGTCCGGGAACCACGTGCAGGGTCTTGGCCGTTTTCCCTAGGGCCCGAGCGCTCGGCGAGTAGGCGTGCGAGACTGGGTAGAAGACTGGGGAGAAGGCACGCGGTCACGTGTGCCAGGAGGGAGAGTCAATGGTTAACGTCGTGCTGACGCATTCTGCCCTTGGCTTGGACTCCAATGTGGAGTCGTGGGCCGAGTGGCTGCGTGCCGAAGGCCACCAGGTCATGATGGTGGATCTCTTTGGTGGCGACACCTTTGTCAATCTCAGTGACGGCATTGCTCGAGCCGAGGCCGGGAAGATGATGGACTATGCCGCCGCGGTGCGCGAAGCGGCGCGCGGTGCCGAGGATCCGGTGGTGCTCATGGGCTTCTCGATTGGCGCCGTGGCGTCCGAGATTGCAGCGCTGACCGAGCCAGGCATCGCCGGTCTCATCATGGTGGGTGGGGCGAGTGGCACCCAATGGTTTGGGGAGCCCCCGTGGCCGGCGGGCTTACGCGCTCAATTGCATTATGAGGAAGACGACCCGTGGATGGAGGGCGCAGAAGCGGCCGACTTTGTCGCCGCTGCCCCCGCAGGTGCGCTCGATGTATTCATCTATCCAGGGGCCTCGCACCTCTTCGCGTTCCCAAATATGTCGGATTACGACGCGCTCGCATCGGACACCCTGCGCACGGAGACAAGGGCGTTTCTCGCCTCGTTGGAGTAGCGCGCGGACCGCGAACTCGCCACCGGGCCGCTCGGTCGCCATGGCAAATGTGACACCCATGACACCCACGTTGATCGCGAGAATCGGCGCAATCATGTCGCGCCGCACGGTGAGAGCTCGACACCCTTTCTGAGCGAATGTTGAGGTGGCAGTGCTTGACTGGGCACATGATCAAGCGACGCATCCTGGTTGTTGACGACGAAGACAACCTCCGCACCATGCTCGTGGCCGCCCTCAAGTTCGAGGGCTACGACGTCACGGATGCACACAACGGTCGCGAAGGCCTCCGTGCGGTCAAGGAATCGAAGCCTGACCTCATCGTGCTTGACGTGATGATGCCCGAACTGGATGGCCTTGGCATGCTCAGGCGTCTGCGTGAAACGGGCGACAGGACACCCGTGATCTTTCTTACCGCGAAGGACACATCGGCCGATGCCGTCCAGGGCTTGGGGCTTGGAGCGGACGACTACTTGGCCAAGCCATTTTCGCTTGAGGAACTCGTGGCGCGGGTCGAGGCCGTGATGCGGCGCGTTGACTCATCCCCCATGGCATCGGCCGTGATGACGCTCGCCGACCTCACGATCGACGACGTTGCGCATCGGGTCATGCGCGGCTCGAAAGAAATCCACTTGTCGCCCACCGAATACAAGCTCGTGGCGTTCCTCTTGGCGAATGCAGGACGCGTGATGTCGCGGGGTCAGCTCCTCACCAACGTGTGGGGATACTCGGCAGACGACGATGCCTCTCTGGTGGAGACGTACATCGGCTATGTGCGCAAGAAGATCGACCACGTAGAACCGAAACTCATCCATACAGTGCGCGGCGTGGGGTACACGATGCGGGTCGCAGGGTGACAAGGCCTGACGCAGTGACCGCTGCCTCCTGGAAGGCGCGCGGCATGTCCTTGCGCTCCCGATTGCTCGTTGGCCTCACACTCATTGCGGTGGTGTCCACCTTGGCGGCGGCGGCGGTGACGATCACGACCCGCAGTTACCTTGTCGAGCAGTTGGACAATCGGCTCCTAGCCTTCTCGCTACCGAAGGCTCAAGTTGGCGAGCCTCGTGACCTGAGCGAGTACGAGGACGACGACGACGATGACGACGCGGGCAAAGGCAAGCCGCTCACCTCGCAACCCGACTCGTGGACGGAACGGCCCTCCGATGCGCTGCGCGGGGCACTCTTGATCGACGGCACCTACAAGACGGTGCTGAGGCCCAACATCTTGGGGAGTGACGAGAACGAGCCCTCCCTGCCCGTGATCAATGTGAAGTCGCTCTCTAGGACGTCAGATACGTACCTCACGGTTCAATCGACGGGGGATGACGAGTACCGCATCCTTGCTAGGCCGGTGACGGGTGGTTGGGAAATCACTGGCCTGTCGACGGAGCCCATGGAGGCCTTGTCGCGCCGCATGGTCGCGATCGAATCGCTCAGTTCCGCGGCGGTCCTCGCGGGCCTTGGGCTTGTCGCATGGTGGGTCATTCGCTTGGGGCTAGCGCCGATGCGTCGCATGGTTGACGCATCCGTTCTCATCGCTGAGGGAGACCTCACGGTGCGCCTCGATAGCGCGGGCAGCGGCACTGAGTCCGCCGAGCTCGCAACCTCGCTCAACACCATGATCGGCAGGCTTTCGGACTCGATCAAGGAGAGGGAGCGCTCGGAGAACCAGCTGCGCGGATTTGTCGCCGATGCGTCGCACGAGTTGCGCACGCCGCTCACCACGGTGCTCGGCTATGCCCAACTCAACCGCAAGGGCGGGATCAAGAGCAAGATCAAACAAGACGACGCGTGGGCTCGCACTGAGGCTGAGGCGAGCCGTATGAAGCGGCTTGTCGAGGACATGCTCGATTTGGCGCGCTTTGATGCGGAGCCGCAATTGTGCCTTGACTCAATCGATGCGACGCGACTCGTTTCCGAGGTGCTTGAGGATGCAGCACGCGCCTACCCACACGTCGCGTTTGGCATGGGTCAAGGTGCTGATGACCCTGGTGGCGAGGCGCCCGTGATGGTCACTGCGGACGCCGACCGCATGCGGCAGGCCGTCATCAATGTCGTGATGAATGCGGCTCAGCATGGCGCTGACCACGTCACTGTGACGGTGAGCCGCATCGCGGGACCCGCCCATGAGGCGCTCAGGGGGGCGGCGCTCACGCATGCGAATGAAGGCGTCGAGCGTGTCCGCATCGATGTGGCAGACGATGGCCCCGGCATGCCTCCCGAGATAGCGGCGCGCGCCACCGAGCGATTCGTGCGGGGTGACAACTCGCGCTCGCGGTCGACCGGAGGCGCGGGGCTAGGGCTGGCCATCACGGCGGCCATCGTCGATGCTCATGGTGGCGTGCTCACGATCTCAAGCACGGTGGGAAGAGGAACCACAGTGACGATCGAGATGGCCGCCTGAGCCCGCGGCCCTCAAGACTCCAAGACCATCGGCACTGCATATCCGCAACGTAGTGTGGGAGAATGAGTCGAAACGTTTCGAAGGCGCGACTGGGCTCCGGTAGCAAAGGGCTTTACCAGTGGCGCTGGGCGCATTGGACGCGGTCTGGCGTCGGCCCTTCTCTCTGATTCGCAAGGAACTCCATGACGTCAAGCGTGCGCGACCAGCCGGTCGTTTCGCATACTCCTCTGGCGGGTGACGGCCTTGTTGGCGACTCTCGTCCTGGTGACACACTCGGCGCTGACGGCCGGCCACCCGTCGCCATCGTCGATGAGCCCAGCCCGCCACGTGCTTACGTAGCTCCCCTCACGGGTGAGGCGGTGCTGATTCCCGAGGGCGACATCATCGTGCGTCCGGAAGAAGCATCGGGAATGTCGGGAATCCCAGGTGCTCCCGTTGCCCCGCCCGTCTCGCCTGGAAGAGCCAATGCGACGCTGGTCGCGCTAGGCCTTGCCGCGTTCCTTGTTGTGTCGAACGAACTCGCACCCCTGGGAATGCTCCCCACGATGGCGAAGGATCTGGGCCGTAGCGAGCAGCAGCTCGGCATGACCGCCACCGTCTTTGCGCTCGCGACGATGCTTGCCACGTTGCCTTTGGCGAGGCTCACCACCCACATGGTTAGGCGCTGGGTCATCGCTGGCACGCTGGTCTTCTGGTCGCTGGGCACGCTCGTAGCGGCGGCTACCTCGAGTTACGAGGCGCTGCTCGCCTCGCGTGTGCTCACGGGCTTTGGCCACGCCTTGTTCTGGGCAACGGTGACGCCCGCAGCGGCAGGAATGTTCCCCATCGCCCGACGAGGCAAGTCCGTGGCAAGGCTGCTGTTGGGAGCGTCGGCCGCAGGCGTCATCGGGCTACCGGCAGAGACGTACCTTGCCCAGCAGATCGGTTGGCACGCTCCATTCTGGATCCTCTCGGCTGGCGGCGTTGTCATGGCGATCACCGTGGCGATCCTCATGCCCAGCTTCCGTACTCACCAGTCGACGATGCCGCGCGGCGATGTGCCGTCCAAGTCACGGTTCATCAGGATCATGTACGTCACTGTGCTCACCACATTTTCCTTGTCGTTGACATGGACGTTCTTTGCGAAGTACTTCACTGACGTGTCTGGCTTTGCTCCGGGATTGGTCCCTGTCTTGCTTTTCATCGGTGGCTGTGTGGGCGTTGTGACCACGTGGATGGTGGCGCGCTACGTGGACCGTTGGCCCGTCAAGTCAGTGGTGCTGGGGCAAGCGCTGCTCTTGCTCGTCTGGGTGGGGCTCTCTCTTGGCGCCCAATCCAAGGCTGTTGCTATCGCCATGATTTGCCTCGAGGCCCTCGCGTGGTCGGTCCTGGTGGTGGCGATGATGAACTGGGCGCTACGGCATACGCCCTGGACCTCCGACATCGGGAATGGCACCTACGCCACCCTCTTCAACTTTGGCAACGTGCTCGGATCTGCGTTGGGTGCCGTGATCATCGGCGCGTGGGGCGCTCGCTGGCTACCCGTCGGCTCCCTCGCGCTCACGGCGGTTGCACTCGTGTTGGTGGCTACCGTCGGCGGTCTGACAAGCCGCGAAGGAGCAATTCGCCGAGTGGTGGCCGATGCCTTCCGCAAGGAGGATCGGCGCTAAGAAGTGGAGAGCGTGGTGATCTCGTTCGCTGAATCAGGCGGCACAGCCGGGGATGGGGCCTCGGTCGGAGTGGTCGAGTCCGGGAACGCTGCGATGGGAAGGCTCCCCTTGTCGAGTTGAGGCAACTTGATGCTCGTGTCGATCACACTGATGGTGAACACTCCATCCATCTTCTGTGAGTACCAGCCGATGGCGAATCGCCCGATCGACCCTAGGGTCCCGGCGCTAATGAGGCTGTAAATGACAAAGACGATCACCAGCGCGATCACCACTTCGATCGCGCGAATAACCGCCAAGTCGCTCTTCACTAGCCCCCCAGACCCTTCTGGTGACTGAGCGCCACCGTGCCTTTCTCCAAGACCACGCCGAAAGGGCCCAAAGGCCCATCGCTTTCACCATTGTGCGCGGTGTTGCCAGGATGTGCCAACCGCGCAGTAGCAACATCTCTATAACGGGCTTGACGTCAAGAACGTTGGGTATGGCACGCGCGGGCAGACCTGGAGGGGAGATCTACGGCGCGTAGTGGCTAGTCCTCAGAGAGGAGGGTGCCAAGTGACGCGAGTGTTGGTCGCACCATTTGCCGCACGATGAGCGGGTTAGTCCCCGACCCGGAAAGAAGCTCGAGCAGGGCCTCGCTCAACGCCTCGACTGCCGTATCGGTATTGCCTAGCGCCCGGTGTGCGTCGGCAGTGACCGCCAGGATCGCGCCGCGAAGGGCGAGCACAGTCCCTGCTTCCGTCGCGGATGCGGCCAGGGCTTGGTACTGGACCTCGGCCTTTGCCATGACATCGAGCGCCTGCTCCGGGCGGCCAGCCTGGACCATGCATCGGGCAGTGCCCACGGCGATGCGGATCAGCTCCGTGCGTTCCAGTTGAGAGGGCGCTGCTCCTGTGAGGACGTGACTTGCAACGTCGAGCGCCTCGACCCAGGTTGCGTGGGCTGCGTCGTTCTGGCTATCGAGAGCCAACTGCATCGAATACCACGACAGCCGTTGGGCAAGGTGGAGCGCGCTTCCCCGTGGTTCGCGAGCGAATTCAGCACGCAGACGAGTGATGTCTCTCCGCGTGCGCTCCATGGTCACGAAGGCGAGTGTATGTGACCAACGCCACACTGTGAAGGGAAGAACGGCCCTTTGATGCGGCCGATGGTCGTGATGTCCGGGTTTGAGTGAAAAGTCCAGGGCGGAGTTGAGCGAGCCAAGGACATTCAAGCGCGGGCTGCGGTTGCCTCGCCCTGGCTGTAGCGTTGGAGCCGGAAAGCGAGGTTGACGATGACTGTCTATTACTCGGCGCTGCCGGCCAAGGACGTGTGGGTCGCGTACCTCTTGTGGTTCTTCTTTGGGTTGCTTGGCATCCACCACTTCTACTTGGGCAAGATCGGCCGCGGGGTGTTGTGGTTACTGACAGGCGGCCTGTTGGGCATCGGCGTGCTCGTGGATCTGTTCACGCTGCCCAGCCAAGTGCGCCAGGTCAACGCGCAACGTGCCATGGGGATCGGCTAGCGCCGGCATCGGGCGCCGTGACGGGAGAGCCGCATGACTACTGACTCGCCCGCGGGCTCGGGGCACAAACCGTCACGTCCCGTCCGTGACGTCGATGGCGGCTACCCCAAGGGCAGGGCCAAGCGTGCCGAGGTGATCCAGGCGGCGATCGTCTCGATTGCCGAATCCGGCTTTCACGGCGCCTCGTTGAGGGATATCGCCGCGCGGGCGGGCATCTCCCACGCAGGGCTTCTGTATCACTTCCCCACCAAGGCGCACTTGCTAAAAGCGGTGCTTGAACGTCGCGACGAGGTCGATGGTGCCGATGTCGCCCACGACATCGCGCAGGGTCGCAGCTTTCTCGAGGCGATGGTTCGGCTCGCCGGGCGCAATGCGCGCAGGCGCCCCGTTGTCGAGGCGTTTGCGGTGCTCGCGGCCGAGGCGACTACTCCGGAGCATCCCGCGTACACGTATTTCCAGACGCACTACGCGAACGGGGTCGCCTGGGCTACCAAGGAATTCAAGGAACTCCACAGCGCCGGGCGCCTGCGACCGGGAGTGGATCCCGCGCACGAGGGGCGCCAATGGATCGCGCTCATGGATGGCTTGCAGATCCAGTGGTTACAGTCGCTCACCCGGACCGACATGGCGCCGTTGGATATGGAGGCCGAGCTGCGCTACCGGCTCGACCTCCTGCTCGTCACTCCTGAGTCGACTCGATCATCCGAGTGATGTTTTCTGGTAATACCTCGGGCATGATCCCAAAGTGCATGAAGAGTCCCAAGGGGAAATCATCGATCATGGACAACATCGACGCGTCGAATTGAACGAAGATTGGCTTCATCTCCGCGCGCGTGACGGGGTGAGCGCGTAGTTCGCCCACCGTAGACATGAAGTCCAGCGGCGTCGTGAGGTCGTCGCCATCGACGGCGATATCGACGTGTGCCGCGATATCCCTGGAGGAGGTGCCCACCTCCACGGTGAAGACCCCTGGCTCGATGGCCCAGCGATGGAGGGTGGGGTGCCAGAACGCGAGAGCCCTCGAATCGAGTTCCACCGTCACTGTGCGAGACTCGCCCGGCTCGAGGGCCACGCGCACAAATCCCTTGAGCTCGCGCACCGGGCGCACTACCCGTGAACCTGGATCTCCGATGTAGACCTGCACTACCTCGGTGCCCGCGCGGGAGCCCGTGTTGGTGACACGAGCTGTGACGGTGAGGTGGTTGTCCTCGCCCACCACCTTGACCTCAGCGCCGACGTGGTCGATAGCGAACGTCGTATAGCCGAGCCCAAACCCGAACGGGTATGCGACCGCGGCGTCGCGCTTGTCGTAGTGGCGGTAGCCCACAAAGATGCCTTCGCCGTAGCGGACGGTGCTGAGTTCGCCAGGGAAGTTGTTGAAAGCGGGAACGTCCTCGAGCCGCACCGGAATGGTCTCGGCGAGCCGGCCAGATGGGGACACGGCGCCGGTAAGAATGTCGACGATGCCTGCGCCACCTGCTTGACCTGACAGCCACGCCTCGAGGATGGCGGGGGCGTGGTGTTGCCATTCGCTCACCGTCACGGCCGAGCCATTTGCGAGCACCACGACGATGCGGTCATTGACACGTGCGATGGCATCGAGCAGCGCGAGTTGGTCGGCGGGCAACGCGATGTGGGTGCGGTCGTAGCCCTCGGACTCGGCGACGGCCGGCAGGCCCAGGAACACGACGACGGTGGTGGCGGTCGCGGCGAGCGCTACCGCCTCATCGCGAAGAGCCTCCGCGGGGACATCCGTCGAGGGACCTTCGGCGAGTGCAAAGCCGGGCGCGAAGGGCACCGGCGCTCCCCAGGCATCGGCAAAGGCATCGAGTGCGCTCGTGAGTTGGGTGGGGGTGACTTGTGAGGAGCCTGCGCCTTGATAACGCGGGGTCCTAGCAAATTCGCCGATGACGGCGACGCCCTGGGGACCGGCGAGCGGCAGCAGGGGGGTCGCGCCTGGTCCCACCGGTTCGTTGCGGAGCAACACCGCACCTGCGGCGGCGGCCTCCCGGGCCAAGGCGTGATGAGCGGCGTGGTCAACCGGGGTGGTGGTGCCCGTCACGGCATCGGCCGTGAGCCCTGCCGGTGCGTTGGCGGCATCGGCCGTAGCACCCGACTTGGCGATGAGCGCGAGAACGCGGCGCGCAGCGATGTCCACGAGCGACTCATCCAACGATCCGTCGCGCACGGCGTTGACAACCAACGCGATGCTGCGGCCGCGCGTGCCTGGCATCTCGAGGTCTAGGCCCGCGGCGACGGCGACAGGGCGGTCGTGGACGGCGCCCCAATCCGACATCACGAGGCCGTCCCAGCCCCACTGGTCACGCAGCACCTCGGTCAGGAGCCAGTGGTTCTCGGCCGAGTAGGCGCCGTTGATCTTGTTGTAGGAGCACATCACGGTCCACGGATTGCTGGCCTTGATGGCGCGCTCGAAGCTTGCGAGGTAGATCTCGCGCAGAGTGCGCTCGTCGATCTGCGCGTCGACCCGCATCCTGTCCGACTCTTGGTTGTTGGCCGCAAAGTGCTTGAGCGAGGCGCCCACGCCTTGCGACTGAATGCCGTTGATGAGGGCGGCCGCGAGGTCTCCCGAGAGCACCGGGTCCTCGGAGAGGTACTCGAAGTTGCGGCCGCAGCGGGGGTCGCGCTTGATGTTGGCGCCGGGGCCAAGCAACACCGTGAGGCCAAAAGCCCTTGACTCGCGTCCAAGTGCCTCGCCTACGCGGGTGACCAACTCCGGATTCCAGGAGGATCCCAGGGACGCCGCCGTGGGAAAGCATGTGGCAGGCCAGGAATCGGTCAGGTTGGCCTCGCCCCCCGCGACCTTCTGCTTGCGCACGCCGTGGGGCCCGTCGGACACCATGATCGTGGGAACGTGTACGCCGTCGCGATTGATCGCTGGCGTATTCCAATAGTCGTGCCCAGTGAGCAGGCTCGCCTTCTCTTCCAGGGTGAGCTGGGCGAGCGTGCGCTCGATGTCGAATGCTGGCAGGGCGGTGGCCATGGCTGGTTCTCCGAACGGCAGTGGGTGGGTGCTATCAACTCTGCCATAAGTTTATTACCAACTGGTAGGTTTTTTCTAGGGGGTGGGCACCTTGGCTTGGGACGGGCGATGCTGCGAGATGTGTTCCTGCGCACCGTAGAAGTGGGCACGCGCATCGGCTGCAGGGGGCTACTGGTGCATGGTGAGACTGACACTGCCCGGGACTTCTCCTTGAGAAACGTACCGTCGTGTGAGCCGAGTCCCAGCGATCCCATGCACCTGGTTTTGCTCATGCAAGACCTCCGCAGGGCCGCGGGCTCACGGTCATCCGGCGACCCCTGAGGTATCAGCCCCAGGGATTGCCGCTGACCTCGATGGTCCCAGAGCGGTTGGCCACGAGGCCACTTGCCAGGCCCTTCGCGTATAGCAGGGACGAGTCAAGCTTCTCGCCGTCTCCGAAGGGTGCCCACGTGACGCCGTCGGGGGACGTCCACACGTAGATGTCGGTCTTGTCGTTCGCCTCGTACCGCGCTGACGCGAGGAAGCCGCCCTGAGTCGTGGCGAGCGTGCCGGCGTCGTAGTAGCCTCCGCCGCCAAGCACCGCGGACGTCCAGGTGACTCCGTCCGTTGTGCTCCACACTGTTGCCTCGCCCGCCGTGCCGTCCTTGGTTTGCGTCATCACCACCAAGGCGTCATCACTCGCGACGATGCCGTCGATGGCGATCTCCGCATCGGGCACTGGGAACGTGATGCTGGCCTTCTCCCATGCGCGGCCGTCGGGAGATACCCAGGCCGCAAAGCCCGTGGCCTCGTACGTGGGATAGAGCACGGCGACGATGTTGCCTCCCACCATGTCCACGCTCGCGATCCTGGCCGTCACGTCGCCGCCTAGGAACGGCGAGGCCTTGGTGGAATGCACGCTCCACGTACCGTCGGCCGCCTCAAATGCCGTGAAGGCGTCGTCGCTACTGGTCTGGAAGGGCTGCCACCACTGGCCTTCGCCCACCATGACGCGCTGGCCACCGATGTCGCCAAAACCCGTGACGCACGACGTGCGGAAGGCGTCGTCGCCCTCGGGTGGGGGCATGGTCTCCAGGCCAATGTCTGCGGCCGCCTTGACGGTCACGACGGCGTTGTCCCCTGGGGTAACGGTCACGAGCCATAGCCGGTCCAGAAGGCCCGC
>SWCB01009228.1_pt1 | contig 64187 bp, 53 predicted proteins | sample 4692901 | NCBI WGS metagenome assembly SWCB01 (sample SAMN10267276, study PRJNA491770) | bioreactor metagenome | isolation source: DHS bioreactor inoculated with subseafloor sediment | place: Japan: off Shimokita Peninsula | collected 2006-08 | reverse complement strand
TTTTTTCATTTTCTTCATTCATTAAGATATATCTGTGATTGTAATATTGAACTGTGTTTAAATAAAACTCAATCAGTTCTTTTGCTTCATCAAGATTTGTCAATGGTTCTGCATCGAATAGATATTGATTGATGAAATCGTTAGAAAACTGTTGATACATGAAATCTATATCATCCATACTTATATGCTTTAGTGTTAATCTTTTAGTTTTTAGTTCTTTAAACATGTGATTCTCCTTAATTTTTTTTATTTATATAATCAATACATCTCTTTTATTATAGCTTATTTCAAGATTTTTTATATGAGCAAAAAGAAAAGTATTTAAGCTTTGTAGCTTAAATACTCAAATGATTATTCTTATTCTATTGCAACATAGATATTCATGATTGTTCCAGTCATAGTAACAACCTTTTCTTCAAAGCAATCCAGTCCTAATCCTTTTTTTGGTGTATACTTTGATTCAAGCTCTGTGATCAACTTCTTCCATCCCATTGGAATCCTTTCAAAAGGATCTTTAAATGGATCATCGATGGTGATCATCGCATATTTAGAACTTGGTATGTGATGTTTAATGATATCTGAATCATGATGTTTCTCAAATGTTTCTTTATCTACAACTAAGTAATACGCATATCCTCTTTTTCCTGAATCACTATCTGAAGCATCTACACTGATATCAATACCAATTTCTGTAAATGGATCGATATGGTTAAGGTGTTTATAATGAGTCATCTGCTCTATACTATCAATTTCTGGATGCTTACTAATCACTTTAGTCCCTAATGCATAATATGCATCACATTCAACAATTTTTAAATCTGATAAATAATGGATCATGGTCATTCCTTTCTTTAAATCAAACTGAATTTTTTCAGGTATATGATAGTCTTGATGTTTTATCGATGATGGATTTAACTGAAAGACTTGTTTAAAAGCTCTTCTAAAACTTCTTTCTGATTGATAACCATACTTAAGTGCAACATCAATTACTCTTTCATCTTTGGATAGACAGTAGCGCGCATACTGCATTTTTCTAAGACGTACGTAGTTAATAACTGATGAGCCTATGATTAAATCAAACATTCGATGAAGATAGAATCTAGAATAAGAAGAAACATCCGATAGTTCATCTAATGTAAGATCATCTTCTATATGTGCTTCAATATAATCAATTAAATCTTGTATCATGAATTGTTTCATATCGTTATACCCTCCATGAAAAGTATACTAAAGGAATTCTATAAAAAGGGGACAGATTGTGTACAAATAGTAATCTCGCTTAACTGCCATCATTGACCTTTTTTAGCCAACTAAGCTAGATATATATCCCCTTTTTAACAACTATCAAAAGTTAATGTGGATTTCCAAAAATAAGCTCACTGTAATCATTTTTTCCTACTCTTCTTACTCAGCAAACTGTCTAAAAAACTAGAATTATTATAAATCCAATAATTGATATAGAAAATTTTCTTGTTTTTATTATAGACTTTAAATCCATTAGGTGTTGAACGCAATGACAACTCTTCAATCTTATATTTTTTTTCTTTATTAAAAATATTAATGTATATTAACTCTTTTGAAGATGATTTTACGCGGAAGTTTTTATATAATAACACAAATAGTACGCCTACGATAAATGGAATGAACCCCATAATAAGCATGAAGATGTATCCAAAAATGATCTCTCCCTTTGATTCAGGAATCAATAGCATCCATATGGATAGGCCAATACTAATCGATCCTAAAATAATAAAAGTAATTCCAGAATTCTTAGTATAAAAATTTCCACTAATGGTATCAGCATCATATTTATTTTCAATTTTATTTTGAGAAAAATATTTATTGATTGCTTCATACAAGATTATTGTGTTTGGATATCCGAAATTTATATAGTATTTCTTGTTTTTGTATTCAATAATAATGTTATTTCCATCTACGATATAACCTATCGAATCATATGGAATATCACGAGAACTAAAAAATGTTCTCTTAGTTAATTTGGACTTGTGAATAAATACTCTGTATCGAAAATCTATCCAAATAAATAATGCTCCAATTAATACATATGAAAAAAAGAATAAAATCGCATAAAATTTATCCTTTGAATCGCTCATAAATATTGATAACAACAATACCATTAATGAACCAGTTAGTATAATAGCTACACCAATTGATTTCAATTTGTAAGGCAAATATATGACATCAGCTTTAACTTTTTCGTCGCTTTTTCTAATTTTCAAAAAATAACTAATTGAAATTAAGATTATTAAAAAACTAATTCCTCTATACAACCAGTCCATATAGTAATTTCCTCCATGAAAAAAAATATATAATGTAAAATCTATTTATATAAAACCAAAAAACCTTTAAAATAGGCTGATTTGCATTAAACAAACTTAGCGAAGGTGAAGACCCCTTATCGAAAATCTTGATTTTTATTATCTTCTAGTATCAGATCCATCGCTATTGCAATCTCAATCATGTGAATAAATTCTTTCTGATAAACATCAAAAGTCATACTGGTTTCTTCAATCTTAGCTATTCCAACTTCAATCCAATAGAAACAAAACATGAATTGTGATGGCAAGTAATGATTTTTAGGCAATTCAAGTTGAACACTAATAGGTGAAATATTCTTCCATTCATCGATAAGCTCTTTATCACAATCAGCAAGATAACGTAGTGAAAAAATTCCGTTTCTAAAAAAATAATCTCTTGGTTCCTTCTGGTTCTTTCTAAGATACGAGATTAGTTGTTTATCATTTGTGATGGACACAAAGTCTCCCTCTTCACGATAAAAAACATCTGTGTACATGTCATTAATTAAATCAACAACATAGTCACCTTGACCATACATTTCAGGGTGTCGATAAAACTTCTTAATCAATTTCCTTGGTACATTAATCTCAATACTTTTCATAAATATCTCCTTTTGGCTATTGTCAATAATTTACAGGATTTTCCTGTATTACCTTTTGTACCAAGGGATTATCTAACTTAATTAATTTGAATTGAGCCCAAAGGCTCTAGTGCCTAATGTTTTTTTCCACCATGACTCACGATTTAAAACGAGTTGATCATCAGTTCTAGCGTTATAGTTTTCTAATATTGAATATTGAAAGTACTTTTTTATATAGTCAAATCCAAGTTCACTCACTATCTCTTTTAACATTTTGTTACCACCGTGACCATTAGAAACATAGTTTTTCCATCTTGATAAGAGCATACCAAAATTTGAAGTTGCTGAACCAACGTATTGATTTCCACTATTTGTATCAGTAATCAAGTAAACTGCTTTTTGATTTTCTAATGCAGCTATCCAATCACGTTTATTCCTAACTATAATCGTTTCCAATTGTGAATAGGTCAATCTTACATGATCATAACCTGGAAAATCATCACCATCAAATGTTGTAGGTAATATTTGTACAACCTCTAACTGGTCAATAATCTCAGAAAGAAATCTACCTTGACCCTGATGATATTTATGATACTTAACAATAACACGGCCAAAATATTTACTATACTTCTCAACTGTAACGCCTTTAAAGTTTATGCCATGCTCGATGTTAAGGTCCTCAGTTACTTCTTTTATAGTTGTTAACAACCAAGAATCATATGATAGTCTCATGAGACTGACTGCAAATTGACCTACTTTAAAATATCTTTGAGTCTCTCTCCAAAACAACCATTGGTTATCAATAACATCTGGATCCTTTTTGTATTCATCCATAGGATTTGATCCTTCACGATTTAGTTGATTAAATTTTACTTTATATAGTTTTATTTCTTCACTAGACAAATTTAACAAATCATTAAGTAGTATTTGATTCGGCATTTATTTTCTCCTTGTTATCTAATTTAACAATAATAAGCACTATTAATGCTATATTTAGTATTTATTAATCTCCATTCCTGAATCTATATGCAAAAAAGTGCCTAACTAATGTGGTTATGATCGAAATGATATCTTAATTAGCATATCTTCTATACATAACATTTTAGCATAATTAGGCACTTATTATATAATCTTTTATGGTTTTGATCTTAACTAAGCTTAGTTTTTCTGATTCTTGTATTGATCTTTTAAACCATAGATATTGCAGATACAAAGGTATGCTGCATATTTTTTTGCTGTCTTTTTAGAAGTTGCATAAGCGGTCTCTTTAATTGCATGACTTCTTATTGTGCATGTAGCAACCCATCTAGGATGACCACCATGATCATAACCCTGCTCTTCTGGCACATGATAATCCGGCATTGATATATATCCCTTTTGAGCCAATTCTTGAAGTGTATTGATCGAGTTTTCTAGTGTTAACTCCTCTGGTAATTCATCTCTCATCGTAAAAAGCTCATCATGTTGAGCAAGATAAATATAGGCTTCTTCTGCAACATTAGCTCTCGCTTCAGATTTATTATCACCTTCAGCATGAAAACTAATTTCACCTCTTGATGTCTCTAATACAAGAAATGCTATGAATCCGCCGTCATCTAATTCTTCAAACTCATATGTAGGGACTTCTCCATTTTGTTTTTGGTTCCATTGCTGAACCAAACCTACATAATCATCATCTTCAGTAAATCCATTTGATAAGAAATGATCCATGTTGAGCATAAAGTTCACTGAGTTTTCAAGCTCATCAGGATTCCAATTAGAATCAATTGCGATTGCTCCTAAGATTGCTTCAAATAGATCTTCTTTAACTGAATCCTCATTTTCCTTATGTTGTTGGATATCTCCCTTACCCATTAAGAGATACTCGTTAAATCCTAGTTTATCAATTCGATGTGCAAGCATCTTTTTGTTTACTAGTTTTTTCTTAATGTTTGTTAAGTTACCTTCGCTTGTGTAAGTATCCACAACAAACTCATCATCATCTTTATCAAAATTAAAGTCTTCTAATTGTGATTTCGTATAACCATATCTATCTATTAATATTTTAGTCACATAGAAATCTAGTACTCTATCTCCGATAAACTCTAAAACCTCGTTGTTCTCACCACCATTTTCTTCTGAGTAAGAACGTCTGGTAAATGCTTGGCACAATAAATCAGTATTATTAAACCAATAGCTAATCTTTCTTTGAACCTCATTTAAGTGTTTGTTTAAATCTTTCATTTTTAAACCCCTCCTTCTTATTTGTCAATAAAATAAACAAAAAGCCCATAAAGAAGGTATACCTATCCCACTAGAATAGACAGTTACCTTTTACATAGGCTTATAACTTTGCAAAATGTTTATATAAATCATCATCATTTAATAGATTCTCACTTGCATAAGAAAGATTAAATCGATTATGTTTTATATCCCAATTTTGAGACCGTCAAAGCCGTTTATTTCTTGACATTTTTATTATACTATTTTTTGATTGGTTTGACAATAGCAAATAAAAAAGCGACATAAATTTAATGAATAATTAGTCGCTTTTTTTCTAGAAAATTCCAAATTATAATATGTTAGAACCTTCATTTAAAATTAACTATCATGAATTTTCATCTCATCTCTATAACCTTGATAATTAAAGGATACTATTACTAAGGTTATTTTTTTTGAAAAATAACTTCTGGGAGTATAATATAATATCCTTCCATTTTCTCTTTATCGAACCAATAGACAATATGATTCACACTGATATTGCTTATGACATAATCTTTAGCAATTAGTTTTTCCATTTCCTCTTTACACTTATTTGAAAATTTCAATATTTTATTACCATCTTCACTACAAACAACATCCTCAATAATTATTAGCTTTTCACCACTATGTAATTTGTTAATATTCTTTTGAGTGAACTTAAAATATCCCAATTGGACATCTTTGTGTGAAAGCTGATAAAGTAATCTTTCAGGATCATCATAAGCTTCTTTATTTTCGATAATCTCTATACCCTGATATAAACTAAAAATATTATGAGTAGTATGAATAGACAAACTGGTTTTTGCTCTTGTGATGCCAACATATAGCAATCTAAGTTCATCTTCTTGCAAGTATCCTTGCTTATTATAATAAATGATGACTTGATCAAATTCTTTACCTTTTGCTTTGTGCAAAGTAGATACATAAACAACATTTTGATCAATAAAATCCTCATACCTAGATTCATTTATAAATTCGACAAAATCACTTATAAATGGTCTGTCATTTAATGACATAAACTGATATAAAACTTTAATAACCATATCCTTATGTTTACTCTTTTGAGTCTTGATATAATCATCTGCAATCCCTTGTACAATATCTTTGTCCATCATTGGTGTGTTGTGTCTTTTATTAATCATATCAAGTAAATCTTGAAACTCTATCATCTTATCAAGAGAGAAACCATCTATTGATTGAATCAATTTTGCATGAACGCCATGTAAACCAAGTAATCCATAAATGATTGATGCTTCATCATTATTTCTTGTGAAAATTGCAGTTGTTCCTTCATTGTTTGATTTTAAATACTCATCGACAATAGCTTGATATGGTTGAGCACCATCCTCATATTTTATAACTTTTATATCTCCATCTATGCCTGATTGAGCTTTTATCTTTTTTGTTTTTATGCGATTTTTTATCATGCCCACAAAGTAATTTGAATATTCAACTATATTTTTTTTGCTTCTAAAGTTAGTCGTAAGTTCATACAAGCTTGCACCATCATCTACAAAATGTTGCATATATTCAGATGAAGACCCTCTAAACTCATAGATATTTTGGTCATCATCACCTACAGCAATCACTCTTATTTCAGGATTATACTTAATCAGTGTCTGAATAAGTTCATATTCATCAGCTTTCATATCCTGTGCTTCATCAATCACTAAGACCATTTTTGTAATTTTTGATAAATCTACTTCATTTTCATTAATCAAATCTATAGCTTGTTTAACAACTTCTGAAGTCTTTTCAATGTTTCCCATTTGTCCGATAAGGTCGAAAGCATAACTATGAAATGTTTTAATGTCTATGTAATATGCCGTTTTGCCAATTAAATCTATTAATCTTGTTTTAAACTCACTGGCTGCTGCTCTTGAGAAGGTAAGCATTAATAGTTGTTCTGTTCGGATATCTTCTGTATAAATTATAGAAGCAAGTTTATGCACTAATAATTTTGTCTTTCCACTTCCAGGACCAGCACCTACGACAATTTTTTGACTATCTTTATCTTGTATGATTCTAAATTGTTCTTGAGATAAGGATCCAAATAATTCAGTAAATTTATCTTTTGACATATTCCTAGATACATCTTCTTTTCTTTTACCAGGAAAATATTTATTCAAGAAATCAACGTATTCCATTTGGAAGTAATCATCTACAAATTTTAAAGCATCTTTATAATTTTTTGTCATTTTATCTGCATATTCTCCAACAATATGAATTTGTTGAACTTTTGTTTTGTAAAATCGATCTAACTTTTCATAATCATCTTTTGTATATCGTTTTAGATTGTCAGTTTCTAAACGTGTGATTTTCATAGGTGCATATGTGACTAAAAACCCACCTTCAATTTTCAAAGCTTCAATACGCTTTAAATAGTAGATTGAATCTTCGATATCATCAGTTGTATAGTTTTCACTTCTAAACATATTTTTATGCTTATTCACGTAATTATGTACATCAATAATTGAAAAATATACGCTAATTAAATCACTTTGCTTACTTTCTTTCTTATATACATCATGGTTCATTAAAAACTCAATAACATGCTCTGCAATTTCATGTAAGAAGTGCAATCTTGCTAAGATATTTTCTTTTAATGGAACTATTCTTAAAACATCATTACCTTGTTTCGATACTTTAATCATTTTTGTAATCGCTAAATAATTAATAAGACTTTTAATGTCTTTTACATTAGATTTTAAGTTAGAATTTAATGCTTGCTCGTTCAATATTTTCAAATTGATTAATTTATCATCTTCATTAATGATTGGTATAACAAAATCAATTAACTTTAAAAATCTCTCTTCAATTTTATTTGCAGCATTGAGTTCACTCTTCTTTTCAATATAGCAAACAAGATCTTTGAAATCTTCCAAAATATTAGCTTCTTTTAGCTTTTGAACAATTGAAATCACATAGTGATGTTCCATACCTAGTTGATCAGCGACATAATCTAATCTTGTCTCTGATCCATCTTCAAGCTTACCTTTTGTGTGATATTCAGTAAGTAATCTTGATATAATTCTGACAGCGTTTTGAAAATCCAAGCCTTCATTAAATAAATGTGACGACTCTAGTTTTTTCTTCGCTTCTTCCATATTTTTTACAATCAGACTATTAGCATATACTCTAAAAACATTTTGCCCTCTTTTTAAATATCCTGTATCTTCGAGTGATGCAATCGATGTTTTGACTCTAGTCTCGATATCTTGACCAGAATCGTCCCATCCTGAGGCTCTGGCTATTTCAAGTGCAGATTTTGATATTTCTTTTCTTTTAGAAGTAAGATTCTTTATACCCTGCCATACTTGATAGATTTCTTTTTGATAGATTTTAGTTGAGTTTAACAATGCAAAATGTTCTTCAAGATCATCTTTATGATATAAAACATAGCAAACTGCATTAATGTGTTGATCTCTACCAGCTCGTCCAGCTTCCTGAACGTAGTTTTCAATAGAATCAGAAATATTATAATGAATGACTGCTCCAACGTTACTCTTATCAACACCCATACCAAAAGCGGAAGTCGCGACCATAATTTGGGTTTGGTCACTCATAAATGAGTTTTGCTCGGATATTTTTTCATCTTTTTCCATGCCAGCATGAAATTTCGAGACCGAATATCCATCTTTAGTAAGTTTATCATGAAGTCTATCTACATATTTTCTTCTTGATGTGTAAATAATCGTTGGAACATCATGAACTTCTAATAAGTCTCTCAATTGTTTATATTTATCATCCTCATCTTCAACTTGTAAGACTTTATAAGATAAGTTCTTTCTTTGCGATGTTGATATAATATCAACCATTTCAATACCTAATTTATCCTTAAAATAGTCCTTAATATCTCTGATGACTTGTTTTTTGGCTGTTGCTGTAAAACAAGAAACTGGAATTTGTTTTTGGTTTTGTTTTTTTTCTTGTATGTTTTTAATAAAATCTCCAATATACAAATAATCAACTCTAAAGTCTTGACCCCATGCTGAAAAACAGTGAGCTTCATCTATAACAAATCTTGTGATATCTCTTCCTAATAAAAGTTTTTCAATTGTAGTCGATCTTAATGCTTCAGGAGAAACATATAAAATAGATACATCTCCTTCTTTTACTCTTCTTATCTCATTTTGTCTTTCAATAGGATCTAACAATCCATTAATTGTCGCTGAAGCTGTTATATTTTTATCTTCTAGATTATCCACCTGATCTTTCATTAAAGACTGTAGCGGTGAAATGACGACAGTAAGACTTCTTGTCATTTCTCCACGTAATAACGCTGGTATTTGAAAGGTGACAGATTTTCCTCCACCTGTAGGAAATACTGCAAGTAATGAATCGTTTTTCATCGCATGAGATACTGCTAGTTCCTGGAGAGGTTGTCCATCAAAATCCCTAAACTTTTCATATCCGAAAAATCTTTGTAATCCATTTGTTCCATTTAATGATTCATTGCAATAACTACATCCATGATTACATGGCGTTCCTCTTAAAATGATCATGCAAGTTTCAACAAAAGGAAACTGATGAATCACCCATTCAGGAAATAGTGAAGTAATGTTTGTCGTTTTTATTAAAGCTAAAGTATATGCGAGTTCAGTTTTATGATTAGCAATCAAATCATCTAAATCAGCGTGCTCACATATATGATCTCTAAAATAACTTTTGATTAAATACTTCGGGTGTTTTTTCAAAGGACTGAACTTCATATAATGAAAAAAACCAGCAAACCCTATAGCATCATAAAGTAGATTATATAATATAACTTGCATATCAGCATCTAGTTTATGGAATGCTTCCACTTCACTGTAAAAAAGCTTCATAGCATTTTTAGAGTCATTCAGTGGATTGTTAGAATCTTCTGGTTTTAACTTATCTTCTTTCATTAATGAATGATAAGGTTTGTTCGGAAAAAGAAGTGCAGACAATAGCAGTGTATCAATGATTTTAGATGAGTGAAAATCCATACCTCTAAACTGAAAATCATTAATGAACTTTAAATCGTGAGAAACGATATTATGTCCACAATAAAAATCCGACTTTGAACAAAACTTTATAAACTTTTTTGCATCACTGTGATGAAATTCTTTCAGTTTATCGTTTACGGCTCCAAAATCATAGATTTTTTTAGTTTTTTTGTCAACCTCTAAATCAATAAATGTAATCATGTAATCCCCCATAAAAAATTTTAACTGTTTTATTTTTATTATATGGTTTCTACTAAAAAAGCTTTATTATATATATTGTACGATTATAATAAATATTTCAATTTAGGTAAGCCCACCTATTGTTTCTTTTATTAATTAGATTATTGCATCATAATAAAACTTTGTAACATAATCTTGTTCAATTGACAAGATTAACTCTTTTTTCATTTTTTCATCCTCAATTATTCTCAACAAAGCATTATTTCTATTTTTTAACTTTTCAATGTAATCAATAGATGGCACAATATTTGATTTTCTACTGTTATTTGATTTACTTGTAAGGACAAGGTTCCAAATATCATCGCTATACATGAAAGACCATGGTATAACATGATCAACGCTTATATCACTGCTAACTAATTCCTGACCAGTATAAAAATCAATCACAGCGTTTTCTTTAAACTGCTGAACCAGAACTTCTTTAAATTTCTTTAAATTTTTTCTCCTGATTTTATTATCGATAGAATTTTGAACTTTTGATACAATTCTAGGAGATCGATTATATTTTTCTAATAATTGTGCCCACTTATAATTTATAACATGAATAAGCATAATGCTATATTCTTTTAGTATTTTAGCGTCAAGTATTGGTATACATATTTTAGTTTTCTTATCATCTAATTGATATATCTCATATACTTTTTTATTTGCATATTTATATCTCCAACAAACATCTAATTTCAATGTTTTAGATATTTTATTAATCGTATTGGTATATAATTCTTGATTTTTATCAAAAAACGATTTTGCTTTGTCAAACCAAATAGGATTGGTTTTCTTTTCAATTAATTTATATTCTTCAATAACCTTGCTTACTATTGAATAAATAATGGGTGGTTTAGTATTATTAGAACTCTGTTTTAAATTAAAGAAAAATACTTGATTCCAATAATATTTTAATATCTTCTCAGATATGCTATCAAAGGAGATTTCAATGTCGTTTTCACAATAAGAAAAATCCTCAAAAAGGATAGTCTCTATGATCGCTCTTCCCCATGCGAGTTTATATGTATTGTCATTTGACATATATTGAATTATATCAAACCATTCTTGCAGATATTTATCCAAATAAGCATCTCCCTAATCCCTATTTGCTATAACTTATTATATTTGTCTGCTTTTCCAAAAGCTTTATCTACTGGATATTTTTTTTCATTCTTCATGATTTTTTCATTGATAATAGTTTTCATGTCTAATTCATAAGTTTCACACATATATAAGCAATAAGTCATTATATCTGCAATCTCGTCTTTTATATTTTCTATATCTGCTGAATCATTTTTCCATTGAAAATTTTCTAAAAGTTCTGCTGCTTCTAAGACTATAGATTTAGCTATGTTTTCCGGTGTATGAAACTGTTTCCAATTTCTATCATCTCTAAATTTTATTAGTTTATCAATTATATCCTTCATATATCGTTTTACACTCTTTCTATATTATTCATCGTTCGCAATAGTAAAATATTGTGCTAGATATTTTCTCATATTGTCATTCATTACATAAAAATGGACACCATATATACCTCTTGTAGCTAATGTGATATATATGTTTTTTATATACTTCAGTAATTGTTGATAAGTCGTGTTGCTTTTTCCATTTCTATCATAATATTTATCACGATAAATAACTATTTCGTTTGCTTTAAAATCATAGTCAATTTCTGAACCAATAATAACACCTACATAATTCAGTTCATATCCTTGTACTGTATGAATGCATCCTACTTCTTTTGCTGCATTGGGAGAATGAATGAAATTTTGTGACACAGTATTCCATTTAAGATGTATGTCGTCAATAATAATGTCATACTTTGATTTATCTTTTTTTGAAACCCATTCAAATGCATAACCACTTACAATGAGGGAAAGACCGTGTTCGCTTTCCTTTGTATAAATTGTTTTAGTAAATTCATCAAAATCATTTATAATGCTAGATTCATACCTATCAAATGATTTTCTTTCTTTTTGATGACCATTGAAAATATTTCGTATATAGTATATAAAATCCATCCCAGCTTTTACTCTAAACTGTGAATTTAAAGTGAAATTATATGTTGGCTTTAGATCGTTGAAATCAGCTCCATTCACATCAGATGGTCGAATAGACTGGTTTTCATCATAAAAGAGAATGATGTGTTTTGCTGCTAATTTAATCCAATCTAGTTCAGTACCTTGATTAGATAAACCAAATTTTTCGTTTTGGAGATCCATTGATCTATAATTGGTTATATTTTTACGTTGTCTTAAGCGATGTGCTTCATCAACAAGTAAAATATCATACTCATTAGGATTTAAATCCATAGGTCCGATTACCATAGATGATTTTAATCCATCCACATGTTTAAATGCTTTTTTTAAAGTGTTTCGAAGTGAAGTCATTGAAACAATCAAACCTATTTTATTAGTTTTTAGCTCTTCATCTTGTAAAAGGTATTTTGTTAGAAATGTTGCTAAAACTGTTTTACCTGAACCTGGTAACCCATTTATAAAATAAATACCTTGTTCTTGATTTTTATTTTTTTTAACAATGTCATCTCTGATAGTTTTCGTCACATCAAGTTGATCTTCACTTAATGCCTTGTAAGGTGAGAATTTGAAAATGTCTGAGTTTTCAATTTCAATCAAGTCTTTATTTGCTAAACTAATCTTTCTTAATTTATTCCAAATATCGCCTATCTTATATTGATAATTGATTCTTTCATAGTAATCTGAGTTTACTAATCCTCCGGTTTTATTAGTAACTTTAAATTTGCCATCCGCAGACATATATTTAATTAATGAAGATTCTATGTCTAATGTTGCAGACTTATTGAAATCAGAATCAGATATTAATTGCAACTTATTAAAAAGTTGCTTTTCTGGATTATCATAATGTTGTTTCATCCTGGAGTGGAGATTATATGTTTCTCCAATGTATATTTCTTTATGATTATGTATCAAGTAAACAACCGGCCAGTTTTGGCCGTATTTTTCTGATTTTAATATTGAGATATCTTTTGGAAAATTAAACTCTTTTATTCTAAGCATGATACCTCCCCCTAAACTAACATTTCGAAAAATCCTTTTATATCTTTATTTCAATCAATGATTTTTCTTGTTTTATATATAATAATTATGTTAAATCCATTTTACTATATAAAATAACTTATAACAAGTTCTTAATTGCTTATAAGCTAGCTAAAAATTATCCAGAGAAATTATGGGATAATTAGCATGTTAAAAGTCTAATCTATTTATTAGATGTTGTATCACTGGTATATCTGCTTGAGCAAAATCATAATTTGTCATTTCTAAAAGCGTTAACCATTTACTATCAATATGTTCACTAATGTTTAAAGATCCAGAAACAACTTCACACTCATAGCAATGCATGGTTAGTATAAATGAGTTATATTCATGCTTTACTGTTAAAATAAAATCATTAACTTTGATATCTGTGTTTAGTTCTTCTTTTATCTCCCTGATCAAAGCTTCTTGATGTGATTCACCCAGTTCTATTTTTCCACCCGGAAATTCCCATTTTTTTGCCAACTCCCCCTTATCAGCTCTTTGAGCACAAAATATCTTATCCTCTTTTCTAATGATTGCTGCCACAACTTCTATACTTTTTTTCATATTTCAACCTCTGTAAGTTTAATGTATAGTCCCTCTGGAATAATCTGATCAAGTTTAAACAAAAACCTAATTGGTTTGTTTCTCTCAAAACTAATTACATTCATTTTTCCCAAATAAGTTAATTCATTACTATACCCTTTATTTATACTTTCATTACTAGCAAACTTTCTAACCAATAAATGAATATTTATATTTCTTTTTTGATGATTGATCAAATCCTTACCAACTGAGCTAACTTGACTAGTTGAGTTGGGTGATTCCCATTGAAATAGTGATCTACTCACGAAATGGTCAGCATAATTTATGCTTTCTTTAACCGCAATTTTATTTAAATTCACAAAAACAAAAAAGTTTTTATCTATTTTGATTAAACCGCTCATGATCATCCCTTGGAAACTCTTATTAAAACGAGCTAAATGAGGGATATCGATTTTATTATAGCTATAATATGGTTTTAAAAATGGATATCCATAATTATGATAACCAAAATCATCCATATATCTTAGTAATCCATAATCAATTGTATGTTCCACAAAATCTTTATAAACACTATCATTTAGTTTCTTCATTAAAGACTCCGCTAAAGAAATATTATCATCCTGGATAGTTATAGGTTTACCATATTTACTTTTTTCTGTAGATGAAAAATACTGATGATTTAAATAATTTAGCGCATGATTAAAATCTTCTATACTAGGTGATTCAATATATTTCCATAGAGATTTAAATATATCTTTTCTGACCATTGATTTCTGATCTAATAATACTCTTAAGATTGCAAACTCATATACTCTTTTTATAGGTAATTGAGAATCAAAAAATTTAATAAATTCATGTTTCTCATTATCACCAACTATATTAATAAGATTGTCGTCATCTTCAATATCGGCTACGAATTTTAAATAAGATCCTTTTTTCTTGATCATTCTTACCGGATCGATACCCTCTAATCCAAACTGTGTGATCATAGGATACTCATAAAGTCTATCTTCATCATAAGGCATATTTATTTTAACTTCTTGATATGCTTCCTTCAAGTACTTAATCTCATTAAAATTAACTGATTCTAATTGTGACAAAATTCTTTGCTTTGATATTTCATCAAGTCTAATAAATGTATCGCCTGGTATGTCAAAAAAGTCCTTTTTTGTCATGAGCATCAAGTCTTCTTTATCATATGACTTATCCCCAGATAAAGCAATAGGAAGTAAAAATGTCTTGTTATGATTACCAATAAAGTCCAATACAGTCAAATATTCTTTATTTAAATAATGTCTAAGCCCTCTACCTAATTGTTGTGTAAATATAATGGGTGATTCTGTTGGTCTTAACATCAAAACTAAATTTAAACTAGGTATATCAATACCTTCGTTAAATATGTCTATAGTAAATATATAAGAAAGTGTATCATCATCATTTTCTAATCTTTCAATAGCTATATCTCGTTCTTGATTGTCATTTTCACCAGTTAGGTAAACTGCTGAATAACCTCTTCTATTAAACTCTTCAGCCATATATTTTGCGTGTTTTATGTTTACACAAAATCCTAATGCTTTTCTTTTTTTACCTTTTACAACATGATCTTCAATATTCTCTATGATCATGTCAACTCTTGCCTTAATATTTAATTTTTCTGCTAATTTATCTATGTCTGATAAATTTACATCACTTAAATCTGTTACTATATCGTTAATCCCAAAGTAATGAAAAGGAACAACAAGGTTATGATGCAAGGCTTCTCTTAATCTAATCTCAACAGCAATGTTGTGATCATATAATTTAAATATATTAAGTGCATCTGTTCTTTCAGGGGTTGCAGTCATTCCTAATAGAAACTTAGGTTTAAAGTGATTGATTATTTTTTGATATGTGCTTGCAGCAGATCGATGTGCTTCGTCAATAATAATATAATCAAATGCTTTTTGATTATAATTATTTAAAACTTCAGTTTTACTCATCATAGTATTTGTAGCAAAAATATAGTCTTGTTCATAATCCTTGGTGTTTCCAGTTAATAAACCCATTTTTTTATTAGGATGTATGAGTTTAAAAGCTTTGATTGCTTCTTTAAGAATTTTTTCTCTATGAACTACAAACAATACTCTCAATGGGTTTATTTGAAGAGCATCAAATGCTGCTAAAAATGTTTTTCCCGTTCCCGTGGCTGCAATCACAAGAGCTTTCGATTCTCCCTGTTTTCTAAGCTCGTGTAATCGACGTAAAGCTTGCTCTTGCATATAATTAGGCCTTGGTAACGATTTTTGGTCAATAGTAAGTTTTTGCTTTAGTTCATTTTTATCGATATCAATAAAATCAGATAGATCACTCAAAAACATGTGCGCTTCAGATTGATTCATAAATGCAAGAATTTGATTATACAATTCTTTATCATAAGAATCATATTTAGTATAATATTCTTGTTTATACTCGTCTATATAATTGGGTGTCAACTCTATAGATTCACTCCATAAATAATCAAATTCTTCTTTTATGATATCAAATAAGTTATCTGCTTTTGTAACAACAGATAAATTCCATTCTTGATTTGATTTTAATGCACTTTGGCTTAAATTAGACGATCCGATATAAATTTTAATGCTATCTCCCATATCAAATATATATCCCTTAGTATGAAATCCATTATGATGTGACGCACTGCCTGTTTGATATATTTTTGTTTCTATATTATTATATTGCAAGAGAGTTTCAAGAGCTTCTGGATCAGTTCCATTCATGTAATTTGTAGTAATAATTTTCCCGTATTTGTTACTATTATTGAAAATTTTTAACTCTTCTGATAGGATGCTTATTGCAGAATTATGTACAAAAGCAACTGAAAAATAAAACTGATTACAGTTTGAAAGTGAATCTTTCAGTTCATGATAAAACGATCTGGTAGGTTTGTTTGTTATTAAATTTAATTCAAAGTTTGCTCTTTGCATATATCCACCTATACAATCTAATGAAAACATTATAAAGCAATTATAACACGAAGAAGCTTTTTATAAAAAGTCCGTTATATTTGTTAAAGTTTTTATAAAAACTCATCATGTATTCATAATCAAATACAGAAATTTAGTTTAACTTATCAATCTCTTTAGCAATCTTTTTAATACTAAACTGATTAATCTTATTAATAACTGTCTGTAAATGCGTATATAGAACAACTCTCGTAGCTTCTGTGATTTTATCCGCTTCTTTTTTGATGCTTTCAGCTGATTTTACAATCTCTTCCACCTTAGTTCTAATATACTCAATTGATCGATCTAAAATCTCACTTTTCATCTGTTCAAACTCTTCCAATATATCTTGAGAGTCTTTAAACTGTTCTTTCTCAAAATTATAATCCTTAATGATATCTTTATATTTTAAACCTAAAGCTGTCACTATATTTAAAAACACGATAAAATATTGCGGTCTAACCATATACATCTTATCATACCCAAATACTTTTCTTATCGGAGCATCATTTGTTGATTCCCATTCTAATTCGCTAATTAGTAATGCATATTCACAATTCTTCTTAACTCTATCTTTATCTAATTTTTCATAATGATCTGCATTCTTCTTTTTATTTGTTGACACAATGTTTTCGCTTTTAATTTCACAAGCAACTGATGTCAACAAATCAATATCTTTCTTCTCTTCTGTTGCGTATACTTTAAAGATGTAATCAGCTTTAGTGCCTTTGCTTTCACCAAGGGTTTTAATCGCTTCGTTATCTTTTTCCCATGTGCATGTTTCAAATCCATTTAAAGCGTGATTTTGGAACTCTTGATCGACCCATGTCTCTAACTCTTCACCCATCTTCTTAATATTCATCATAGTTTTCTCTAGTGTTAATCTTTGGATGAGTTGTTCTTTTTCCTTAAGAGTCTGTTCAAGTTCTTTTTCTTTTTCAAGCACTGCTTCACGCTTCTTAGATTCAGACACGTCTTCTAAAGCTTTCTTTTCTAATTTGATTCTTTCAATCTCACCACTTAGCTTATTGATTTGAACTTTTAAAACATTCTCTTTTTGAAGAATCGCTAAATCCATTTCTGATTTGAGCTCTTTTTGTAATCTTGATTTTTCATCATTTGATTTATCAAGTTTGTTTTTGAGGTCATTGATTTCTTTAGTATACATAATTTCTAACTCTTTTTTTACTAAAGCCTCTTTGTTGTTTAATTTTTCTTCAAGCTTAGAAATCATGATATCTTTTTCGCTTGATACCTTTTGAATATCACTTTGTTTTTCAATCTCAAATCGTTCTTTAATCGCTTTTAGTCTTCTTTCATATTCTTGATCTAAGTTTTGATCAATCTTCTTTTGAAGGATTGACATATCAATTTGATCAAGATCATACAAATCAATAATGTCTCCTTTTTTTGCGTCCACATTGAGTTGTAATTCATTTTTGCTTAATACAATTACTTCTTTAATATTTGCCATATTTCCTCCCATAATTTTTTTTAACTAATAATGCACGACTAACATAGATATATCCATCGATCTCATTACTTTATATGAACACCTACAGTTCGCCTAAACTTTTACTCTTTAACATCTTTACTTGTTCTATATGTTTATTTTTAGTATCCTCATCCATCAATGTCTTATCCAGCAACAATCCTAAATATTTTTCAATATCAGACGGTGTAATCGTATCCTTAAAAAATCTTTCTGCTCTTTTTAAATGTTTGATAGAATCTGATAATTCTAATACCATAGTTTCTCTTTGAACATTAATTTTTTTCAATTTACTTCCGTTAGAAAAAACAACCATAGGAATAATCGATTCTTCATGGACACCTAGATATTTTTCTAAAGCTTTTGTGTGTGCATAATTTTGTCTAATAGGATTATAAAACTTATGCTTCGTTCTTAAGTTTAATACTTGAGTCCAATGTGTATCTTTTTCAGAACCATAAATATATCCTGCATAATTTTTCATTTCAAAAACATAAATACCTTTTGTAGAAATAGCTAATACATCAATTTCTGTTGTATCTGTGTTTTTTCCTTCTAAATATATATTAGTCAAGACATACTCTTTCTTAAAAATTCTTATGACTTTTCTATATAAAACAAACTCACCATAATTGCCTTTATTGAAATAGGTTCTTAAGAAAATATTCCCGGATTTCTTTTTGTACCCAGATGTATAGAAAGTTATTAGGTCATAAGTGAACAAAATAAACCTATATATAAAGTAAACTAAAAAAGCGATAAGTTCTGAAATAAGAATTATCAATTGTTCTAAAGGACTTTTACTTCTTCTTCTAGACATGTTCCCCTCCATAGTATAAATCACTTTTATTATAGCACTATATTGTTTCAAAAAGGCTTCAATATTAGTAATACCCTCATTTGGATTAGATATTCTCTTAGTTAATACTATAATAGATTGTTTAAGATACTATTACATGATAAGGTGTCATCAAAAACATTGTGTTCTAATAGTGAAACATATCAACATAGTCTGTGTAACTTAATAAGTGATTGTGATGAAACCTCATACACAAAAAAGAAATAACATAATTTTGGGTAATATGTTGAATTAGAATCCTTTTTCAAACATTATGCGCATATATCAATTATTATGTTATAATGTTTCTAAATAAATGAAATGAAGGGGGAATTAAAATGCTTAAAAAATTTTATTGTCTGTCAATTATCTTATCAGTGATGTTTTTTCTTTCTGCTTGTAGCCAATCATTAAAGATTAATCAAGATGTGATCAATCACAACATCAATCATGCGTACATAAAACCTGATCACAATGAAATATCTATTAATCGTGTTGCCTTTGCAGATACAAAATATAATCTCTTACATAACTTTACTTACGAGTATCCATCAGAAGGATTACTTCATCTACGAAATTTAGAACATGAAGAGGCAATCTATTCTATATTCGAACAAAAATTCTTAATTGAGTTTGACGATCACAACATCCAAGTCGAAACAGATCTGGCAAACGGCGCTTATATCTATGTCTATTATAAGAATCAAACTGAAGCTGTATTCGACATCAACGGTACTCAGATAGTTCCTACAGATGATTATCATATCTTAGATATAGAAGGTAGTTTATCTAATGTTAAAGGTGTTTATGATCAAGTTATTGGCTATACTCACTATGAAACCATAACAATTCTGAAAAAAAGTGATGTTCAAGATGGAATCCTTACCCCATCAACATCTAAATATCAAATAGACTTTCAAACAGGCGAAAGAACTCTAGTTGAAGATGAAAGCGAAAACAGCTATAATGTTGGAGATCAATTAGGCCTAGAAACATTTGGAACAACCTCTTTAAAACAAATCGGTTTAGATGGATACACAATGACAAGCATTAGTGGTGTTTACCACGTTTACAACAAAGATCAAAATTTGATTGCTAAGTTTGATCATCTTAATCCATATAATGTTACATTATTCGGCATGTTTGATGGTGTCATTTTATATCAAACACTTACTCAAGTTCCTGAAACAGAAGAAAACTACACATACATAAATGATAATCAAAAATATACATTAAACACATATGCGATTGATATTCTAACTGGTTCTATCCATGAGATAGACTTCAATTACGTACTAGCAAGTATATATCCTTTTAAAGATAAAGAAGGTATTTCCACATATGCAAGCGTTGCAGTCTATCCAATCGATTCAAAACTTCTTAAAGAAGAAATGCCTGAATACTATATCATTAACGGGCAAGGAAAAATTGTAGAAACATATAATTTAATGATCAATAAACAAATCACAAGACTTGATGAATCTACTTTATATAAACCATCTAATCATACCTTCTATGATAACGACCTTAATCCAATGTTTCAAGTATCTTCAGATGCACTGATTGATACACAAGAAAAACTCATCATTACAAAACATAATAATCATTATGGTGTCGTTAGTTACCAAGGTGATGTCCTTATTCCTTTTGAATATATATCAATTGATCCAAACTTCTTTAATGGCTATACACTTGCTTATAACTCTATGAATCAACGAGTCATTATTGGTATTGATGGATCAGTAGCATACATAACTCCATCTACTACAGTGCAAGTTCCAGGATTATATATACCATCTACATCCGGTAACTTCTATAGATTTTATGACTATCAGATGAATGAACTGATTGGTTTTGATAGTGTTGCTTATCAAATTGATAGACACCGTATCAATCATCCGTCATTTGAAGGTTATGTACTTGACTTTAAAAAATATGATGGTTATGATTATTTCATCATCGAGTATGTGTGAAACGTCTTAGAGATGCAAATGCATCTCTTTTTTTATTGCACTAGGTTTATGAGTTTGCTATAATAATTTCATAGGAGAAAAAGCTTATGAAATTTCATTTATGGTCATTTTTACATTATTTCATGATGATATCCCCATTTATCATCGCATACATCTTAAATATCACAACAAAAAATAAATCAGAATCATATAAACAAAACATAGGAATCATCTTATCCGTAGTAGCAGTCTTGCTTCTAGTCTTAAGAAACATAGAAATCTTTGTGGTTGGTGGTTATGCATTCAACATGGAACTTGTCCCACTTCAAATCTGTCATTTCGCAAACTTCGTTTTACTCTTTGCGTATATCAAGAGAAACGATACTTTATTTGGACTCGCATTCCTATTTAACCTTCCACTGGCTTACCTATCTTTAGTATTTGCTGATGGACTTGAAAACTATTCAACCATCATCAACTTTAGAGGTCAAGCATACATCTGGGGACATATGCTCATTGTCATCATTACACTATACGCATATCTAACAGGTTTTGTGAAAGTTGATTTAAAAAGATATATCTCTGTTGCTAAACTTGTTACATTCTTATATATCTTAAGTGTTTTTGTAAACAATATCTTTAGACTATATCTAAATGCGCCATCAAATTATTTTTACACAGAACACCCAGAAAAAGGAACACCCTTAGAGTTTTTCTTTTCACTAGGAAAAGTATCAACAATCGGTAGTTTTGAAGTTAATATCATATATATGATTTCATTACTCTTATTTGGTTACTTTGTCATCTTTATATTTTACATCTTATGTTTTGAACTACCTTATTATCTCAAACATAAAGAACTTAGACTCATTAAGAAGAACACATAAAAAGAACAATGCCACAGATTTTGGCATTGTTCTTTTTTTTGTAATTAAAATTAAGTTGATTTCATACAGATCCTAGACTCAAATAAAATCAATCCTAAAGATACAAACTTATTTTCCTTCTGCTTTTTTTAAGTCTAAGGTAATCCATGTTCCATAAGGTTTAAATCCTTTATCCAAATACATCTTAGCTGCAATCGGATTATCATAATATAGGATTAGCTCTTTTCCTTTTATGGTTATGTAATCATAAATGATTCTATCAATTAACTTTCTAGCATATCCTTTATTTCTATAATCATTTTTTGTAGCTACACCATTAATGACTGCGTGCTGCTTGGTTTCTGATAATGCGCTTGCTGTTGAACATAACTGATTATGATCAAATAATCCATATGTTTGTCCTGCTTCATGAATAACTTTCTTCTCACTTATAAACTCATCTACTGTTAAAGATTTAACATTAAATTCATGGATATCTACAAGCATGTGATAAAGATCTTTAATCTCTTGTTCACTTTCTAAAACTTTAATGTCTAAACTTGTAAACTCATGATCAACTTTATGATCATCAGAAAGTACCGCTAACATATACTCCGTTTCTTTATCAAAATTTAAATTTTTCATCAGTCGACTGATAGAATCTCTACTTCCAGATATAGAAGCCAACTGCTTGCTCAAAATGAGATCGATCATATCTCTATCAACCTCATCTGTTTGACTACTGTAAAATGCATAGCGATCAAAAATCATGCATACACTTTTTACTTCATCTTGATGAAAAACGCCATACAAAGACAAATAAGGGTGATCTACTCCCAATGTTTCAATATCACTAATGATATAACAATTATAGATCGGGTCTTTATATAAAAACTTAAGTACATCATTTAAATGTTGATTTTCTATTCTTTTTAGCATCATTAACTCCTTATATATCTATTTTTTATTCATTATTATACATTGAATTTTTGTTTTAAGATATATCAAAATCGTAATTTTATATACATTTGTATCACCAAGCAAATGTCGCAAACTCTTAACTCAAAAAACATAAAGACATGTAAGCGTGTAATAAATGATAAGACACATTTATCTGATGAAAAAAATTTGATAATGCATAATCTTAATATGGATAGTCTTTATATTTTTTTGCTTTCTCAAGATCTTGATCCCAACTTGCTTTACTATCATAAAAAATATGACCACTAGGTTTAATCTCAACTTCTGAATCTAGACTCCCTGCTGGAACTACTAGTAAATTCCCATCCATTTGGATATTGGGTAAAGCAGAGCCGCAAATCTCACAAAAGCTTTTGATATGTCCTTCGTTAAGGTGATTATATGTTCTTACCTTATCTTGCCCATTTAGCCACTTCAATTTTGCTTTAGAAGAAAATAGGTTTGCAGCATGTGCAGACCCTGTATCTTTTCGACATTTTTCACAATGGCATAAATAAAAGTGCTCAAAATCACCCTCAACTTCAAACTTGACATGTCCACAAAGACATGATCCTAAATATTTCATTGATGATTACCCCCTTTATATATCTATCATATCGCAAAAGTTAAATTAAAACAAAAAACAAGGCACTATGATTACATAGTGACTTGTGTAAAAGTTCTAATAAAAGTTAATGCTAATGATTAAAATTATTTTTTGCCTGCAGGTTTAACTGGTTGTGCTGGTTTTTGAGCTGGTTTTGTAAAACTTGGTTTAGCTTGAACTTTTGGAGCTGGTTTTTGGTTAGCCATATATTTTTCACCTACCTTTCTTATATCATTTCAGACATAACCAAATGGTGTGGTAGGCGATAGAATTTCAATCATTTTTATGTGATTTAATTGGATGTCTAGCACCACTTTTTACTCGTGAATGAGAAGTTCTTAAACTTCACCTTAATCATACGCTTAATACAGTTAAAAAGCAATCATTTTTCATCCGATTTATAGCAAACTTTAAGCGTGATTAATCACGCTTAAAATTGCTTATTTATTTTCTTGTTTTTTAGTGTAAACCATCTCTGCAAACTGTCCATATTGATTCACTTCTTTTAAATCAAATCGCTTTACTGCTTCTTTTTGTGTGAATAATGGTATACCATCACCAAGCAACACTGGTGCAATCTGCACGATCATTACATCAATCAAATTCTGATCCAATAATGGTGCTAAGATAGTGTTCCCACCAACAATCCAAACATGCTTGTTTTTATCTATATTTTTAACGAACTCTACAACATCATGATCAACAAATTTAAAGCCCTCATATCTTAACGATTTATCATGTGTAAAAACATAGTTAATAGTCGTTGGATAAAACACTTTTGGCTCTCCCATTTTCACCACTTCATTAAATGTTTTCTTACCCATGATGACAATATCCATTTGTTTATAAAAATCATCATAACTCGTTTCATCCGAACTTCCTGATTGATGTAGCCAATCAAGATTATGATGCTTATCTGCGAGATAACCATCAAGTGTCATGCATCCATAAAAATAAATACTCATCTGACACCTCCTACTACTCTAATACTATCATACTTTCTTAATGATATATGATTTGATACTAATATCTTGATTGTTTACAATCATAGTAAACTTTAAATCTTCATAAAACCCGACCAAGTACATAGAAGACTTTAAAAACAGTGAAGCCTTCAAGTATAGATTTTTAATATGTTATGAACTTTTTTTATATGTTAACATTATAAAAACACTACCGTATAAAAACGATATAGTAGTGTTGCTTATGTTTTTATATTGTTTTTTTACATCGGCCATCAAATGGAGGGCAGTCTTAAAAATTTTACTCCATTAACATGATGTTTACACTATCATCTAAAGCATCTTTAAATAGTGATTGGATGATTTCCTTAAATTTTTGCTGACTTACATAGCTATTTACTACACCCATCGACAATTCTAAATTTTCTCTTTGAGGGTTAGTCTTTAAAAGCATAACTGCTCTTTCTGTTAACAAACTTAAATCAACCATCATCTGGTCACGATAAGAAAAAATCATCGGTAAGTAATCACAGATTTCATATAAAAATTCATCAAAGTCATTTTCTAATTGCTCAATAAAAACGATTAACTGCTCATATCCGCTTGATCCTATTTTTAAAAAGACAACATCAAGAAGTTCATCTTGATAAGTAAAGATAAAACGTGTTCTAAGTTCTATATGCATACTAGAATCAAACTTAAAAATATCTGCTTTAGCATCTAAAAATTTATCGTAAAGTTTATGTAAATCTGTTAGTGTTTGATTATAATCATATGTATCAAGTTGATAAGTCATTTCGATATAAATCAACTCACCAGTACCAAATTCATCGTTCATATGAACATCAAAATCATATCCTTCAATCTCATAGTCTCTAGATGAGTTTTTTTCCAAATCTTCAAAATAGTTTGCAATCACTGTGTTTTGTTTTCTTTGACTACAACCACCATTTAAACACTGAATGAGTTTTTCCTCACTCGATGTCCTTTGACATCCATGCATACATAAGACTAAACAAAAAATTAACGCGCTATAAATGAACTTCTTCATGATACTCCCCATTGAACTCAGATTATATTTTAATATTTGCTTATATTATATCACCGTAGTTTATCTTTTATATCCGATGAAATGATTTCAAATGCAAAATAAACAACCTCTTTGGCATGAGTTACTACAAAAAAACAGTGACTAAAAACAGTCATGTTTATCAAAAATTATTGCATTTTTTTGTTTTTTATATTCACAAAAATAATACGAAAGTTATATACATATAAATATGTATATAAAAAAAGAGATTTTTAACAGAAAAAACCTTAATTTTTGAAATCCGAAAAAAAATTTATTTTAAAAGTGTTGACTTTTTTCAAATTTATAGTATTATTTTAGTGACACACTCATAGAAATATGGGGTCGTCTGAACTATTAGGGTCTAAAGGATATTATCCAATGACAGCCAGGGTACCTGGTTATCATTGGATTTTTTTTAAGAAAAAATTAGGAGGAATTAAACATGTCAAAAGTATTAGTTATCGGGTGTGGTGCAGTTGCATCTGTTGCCATCCAAAAAGTTGCTCAAAATCATGAAACCTTTAGTGAAATGATTATCGCAAGCCGTACGGTGAGCAAATGTCAAGCATTCGCAGAAAAATTAAACAGTGATAAGATCAAAGTCACTGCAGAACAACTTGATGCAGATGTAGTTGAAAACATCGTAAAGATCATCGAGAAACACAATCCAGATGTAGTGCTTAATGTTGCACTTCCTTATCAAAATATTCCAATCATGGAGGCATGCATCCAAACAAAGACACATTATGTAGATACAGCATGTGCTGAAGTTAGAGATCACGCAGGTTTCGAATACGGTACACAATGGGTCTATGATCAAAAATTCAAAGAAGCTGGTGTTATGGCACTTTTAGGTTCAGGGTTTGATCCAGGTGTAACTTCTGTCTTTTCAATGTATGCGAAAAAACATTATTTCGATACCATCGACACCATTGATATCTTAGATGCAAATGGTGGTGATCATGGATATCCTTTCGCAACCAACTTCAATCCAGAAATCAACATTCGTGAAATCACACTTCCAGGACGTTACTATGAAAACGGGAAATATGTAACCATTCCTGCATTATCTAAAAAACATACATATCCACTAGCAGAAATTGGACCTAGAGATATGTATCTCATGTATCATGAAGAAATCGAATCACTTGCTAGATTTATTCCAGAAGTTAAACGCATACGTTTCTACATGAGTTTTGGTGAAAGTTATTTAAGACATTTATTCGCACTTAAAAATGTTGGTATGACAAGTGTTGAACCGATTAAGTTCCAAGGACAAGAAATCGTACCACTACAGTTCTTACGTGCAGTCTTACCAGATCCTGCATCTCTTGGACCAAGAACAGTTGGTAAAACCAACATTGGTTGTATCGTATCTGGACATAAAGACGGTGTTAAGAAAAATTATTATGTCTATAATACATGTGATCATCAAGAAGCTTACAAAGAAACTGGTTCTCAAGCAGTTGCTTATACAACAGGTGTACCAGCAATGATTGGTACTGCATTAATTGCTAAAGGTATATGGAAAGGTGCTGGTGTTTTCAACATGGAACAGTTTGACCCAGATCCATTTATGGATATGTTAAACAAATGGGGCTTACCATGGAAAGAAAACTTTGACCCAGTCATGGTCCCAGACGATGCAAATTAATAAAAACCTAAAAACACCATATTACTTACTTGATGAAGCAAAGCTTATCAAAAACTTAGAAATTATCAAAACGATTAAAGAACGCTCAGGTGCAAAAGTTTTGCTTGCACAAAAAGCATTTTCTAACTTCTACTTCTACCCCTTAATGTCAAAATATCTAGATGGGACAACAGCAAGTGGTCTTTATGAAGCAAGATTAGGTTATGAACATTTCAAAGGTGAAGTTCATGTATATGCACCTGCATATAAAGATGATGATTTTAAAGAGATCTTACGCTATGCAGATCACATCGTCTTTAACTCAATCACACAATTAAACCGTTATAAAGATTTATCTAAGGCTCATGGTAAAACCATAGGCCTTAGAATCAATCCAGAAATTTCAACACAAGACTCAGCACATGAAATGTATGACCCATCATCTCCAACGTCTCGTATGGGCACACGCTTGGTTGATTTTGATCCTGAAATCATCAAAGATATCTCAGGTCTACATTTTCATACCCTTTGTCAACAAAACGCAGATGCACTTGAAATTACCTTAAAGGTTGTTGAAGAAAAGTTTGGCAAATACTTACATGACTTAAAATGGATTAACTTCGGTGGCGGACATCATTTAACTAGAGATGATTATGATATCGATCTATTAGTCAAACTCATCAAACATTTTAAAGAGACTTACAATTTAGAAGTCTATTTAGAACCAGGTGAAGGTGTTGTTTTAAATGCAGGATATTTTGTTGCTCAAGTCTTAGATATCGTTAAAAACGACATGCCAATCGCGATCCTAGATACATCTGCAACATGTCACATGCCAGATGTCCTTGAAATGCCATTTATGCCGCCTGTAACAAGCGCAATCAAAAAAAGCCAATACCAATACCGTCTATCAGGATACACCTGTCTAACGGGCGATAATATCGGTGAATATTACTTCGAAAAACCATTATCTATTGGAGACCATATCATCTTTGAAGATATGGCATTATACACCATGGTTAAAAACACAACATTTAACGGGATTCCACTCCCATGGATTTACGTAAGAAAAACTGATGGCACAGATGAATTAATTAAATCATTTGGGTATTTAGATTTCAAAAACAAACTGTCTTGAGGTGAATCATGAAAAAATATAAAGTAGCAAAATTTGGTGGCACCTCGCTAGCAACTCCAGAAGCTTTAAAAGAGGTCATATCCATTATCCAGTCTGATGAAGAAAGAAAATACATTGTCGTATCTGCACCAGGCAAAAGATTTAAAGAAGATATCAAGGTTACAGATCTTTTGTATCAGCTTGCTGATGAAATCATCATCGGTCAAAAAGTTGATACATATGAACTGATCAAACAAAGATACTTATCTTTAACAAAAGATTTTAAACTCTCATTCTCATTAGAGGATCTCCTTGATCATATTTTAGCTGAAATGATTGAAGAAGAAACTGTTGAGTTTATAGTCTCAAGAGGTGAATATATCACTGCAATTATTCTTGCAGATCTTTTAGGTTTCACATTTGTAGATGCAAAAGAACTTGTTAGATTTAGGGGATCAAAAGTTGATTATACCCAAACACAGAAAATCGCAAGAAAATATTTAAGAGATAAAGAAAACGTCGTCATTCCTGGCTTTTATGGATCAACTCTTAAAGGCGATTTGAAGCTCTTATCTAGAGGTGGCGCAGATGTCACTGGTGCATTAATATCTGCAGCTGTTCATGCGAAGATGTATGAAAACTGGACAGATCAAGATGGCTTTTTAATGTGTGATCCACGCATCGTTGAAGAACCACATCTCATTGATGTCATGTCTTATAAAGAACTTAGAGCTCTATCTTTTATGGGTGCTTCTGTCATCCACAGTGATACATTCTATCCTGTGGCTAAAGCAGGCATTCCCATTAACGCAAGAAATACTTTTAACAGAGAAGCTAAAGGTACATTCATCTATGATTATGTACCTGCAAGCAAAGGTAGACATGTGGTTACTGGTATTGCAGGTTTAAATGATTTTACTTTAGTAGTCATTGAAAAACATTTAATGGATGAGACCAGCGGTTTTGACAGAAAAGTACTTCTCATTTGTGAAAAATTTGATATTCAAGTTGAACATTTTCCTAGTGGTACAGATACATTTTCATTAATGATTGAATCTAAATATCTAAAAGATGGAAAACTTGATTTATTAATTGCTCAAATCAAAAAACTATTAAAGCCTGATACTGTTGAAGTTCATGAAAATATCTCATTAATCTCAATCGTTGGTAGAAACTTAATGGCTAATAAGTATAACATGTTAAAACTATTTAGTGCGCTTGTTAATACAAACATTACACTGCGTATGATTGATTATGGTTCAAATGGAACTAATATCGTCATCGGTGTTGATGACATCGATTACGAATACGCAATCAACGCGGTTTATAATGAATTTGAAAGAGATGATGAATAACATGAAAAAGATAAATCTCGCTATTGTTGGCGCAACCGGTGTGGTTGGTCGTAAGTTTTTAGAAGTCATCGACGAAAGGAAAATTCCGTTTGAAAATCTATATCTGTTCGCATCTAAAAAAAGTGCTGGCAAAGACATAAGTTTCCAAGGAAAAACATATACAGTTATTGAACTTAACGAAGAAAACATAAAAAAACATGACATTGATTTTGCACTCTTTAGTGCTGGTGGTTCTACTGCCCTTACTTACGCACCAATCTTTGCAAAACAAAAAACAATTGTCATTGATAACTCGAGTGCATTTAGAATGGATAAGAATGTCCCATTAGTTGTTCCTGAAGTAAATAAGGATGCTGCGTTTAAACATAGCTATATCATCGCAAATCCAAACTGTTCAACCATTCAAGCAGCATTAGTTTTAAAACCACTTCATGATCAATACAATCTCAAAAGAGTTGTCATGTCTACTTACCAAGCAGTAAGTGGCGCTGGTATTGATGGAATCCATGACTTAGAAAACGAACTTAAAACCGGAGAAACTAAAAAATTCCCATATCAAATTTATCATAATGTCATTCCTCAAATTGACATCTTCCTAGAAGATGGCAATACCAAAGAAGAAGAAAAAATGATGAATGAAATGAGAAAGATATTGAATCTTCCAGACTTAAAAATAACAGCTACTGCTGTTAGAGTACCTGTTGTTCATGGGCATAGCGAAAGTATCAACATTGAGTTTAACCAAGATTTTGATATCAATCATGTTAAATCCATCTTAAAACAAGCACCTCATGTTGTCGTCTATGATGATCCAAGTGAACTCAAATACCCGATGCCTATTTTAGCAGAAGGCAAAGATGAAGTATTTGTGGGAAGAATTAGACGTGATCAATCTTTAGATTACGGAATGAACTGCTTTGTTGTTGCTGATAACATTAGAAAAGGTGCAGCAACCAATGCAGTACAAATCTTAGAGTTATTTTTATAACATACTATAATAAAGAGCTATGGGAATGATTCCCAAAGCTCTTTTTTCTATTCTAGACCCATCATTTTCATAAAATAATTATAGCTCATATCAAATGTCCGATCCATATGTGCGATTTCTAAAATTAAAGGATAGATATGGATAAAGTATGCTTCTTGTTCTAAAAAATATGCCATAGAATAAGGCGCATCTAAACCAAATCTAGACATGTTTAAGATATCATCTGGGATAACACTTTCTTCACCATCATAATCGTAAGATACATAATCCCCTTCAGTCACCGCAAGTTCAACTAAAATATCGTCAATCAGCATTTCATTTTCATCATATAATTGAAACTCAAATCTTGGTTGACTTGATTCTAATCGTTCGATATAACTCCATCCATCTAATGCATTTAAATTGATTTTAAACCGACGCTTAAAAGGATTTAACTCAACGAGTTTTATATTTCCATCATAAGCTTCATAGAGACCAAGTTCTGCTTCACCGTCATCTATAATTCCCCAATAAAACTCATTTGTTCTACCACTTAAGAGTTTAATCATATAACTATGATCTTCCCCTTGATAGATATATTTCCTGCCTCCCGTAAAAAAATTAACAGCCGAATATTTCAACCAACCAGTGCGTTCACTTATGTTACATAAAGCACATGTATATGCGATTTCACCGACACCTTCAATGAGTGTCGTCTTAGTGATGTAGTCATATTCTATTTGATCGATGTCCCTATTGTAATGTGTATACTCAAAAACCTTCTCATCTAGTTCATTAGTATAATAATACATCTTTTGAAGATGTTCACTTGTTCCATTGATAACATCATTATACTCAATGTAGGCTTCGTCTCCATCAACATAATACAACAGATACTGAATTTGATCAGTGGCATAGCACTTCACACCTTCTTGAATATCATCACAGTATAAATCTTCAAAAATCGATATCCATGAATCAAAACGATAAAAATAAATGTCTGAACCTTCAATCAGATAACTTCTATTATCTGTTAGATCATAGTTAATCATATCTTCTTTATAAATCTTTCCAGTTTGATCATATAACACGTAATCGTTAAGGTGTTGTATACTTCTTGTATCTCGAGGATAAGTCGATCCCAAGTATTGCTCATAACTATCAGAAATAAATCGATCATACTCATTTAAAACATCCCATAAAACACTGATATCATCATCTTCTTCATTCTCAAAATAAGCATTGATTAAGTGCTCTTTATCGCTACAGCCAGATAGCGATAAAATAAATATAAACATGATTGAAATTATAATTTTTTTCATAACAACCTCTAAAATGTTAAAGTTTTATCCATCTCATTGAATATGATTTAATCTTAAATACTCCTTATAATCAAGTAGAAGTGTCTCAAACGGATCTGCCATACCTGCTTCTTCAATCAAATCTTGAGCAATTGTAGAGAAATACTCTACTTCACTTGAATAAAATTGAAGATCATATGGCGATTCTAATTCGAATCTTGATAAATCTAAAATATCATTTGGTACTACTTCTTTGAAATTACTATATTCATAATAAATATATTCACCAGTTCTCGTTTCTAGATGAACAGTCATTGTCTCACTCGTTGATGTGTTACTTCTTATCAGTTCATAGTTTGTTGGATAATCATTGCCATCGATTTCATAAATCCTATCCCAACCATCAATGGGTATCATATTAAGTTTATAATAACCTCTTTCAGGATTCATTTTCACTAACATAATAGATTCATCGTAAACTTCAATATAATTCATGGTTATATCAGTAAGTTCAACTTCAGCATTATAATATGTTTGTTTATCTACATCAAAATACTTAACCTGATATAATTTGTTTTTGTTTGCTAAAACAGATACATAAGTTCCATCTAAAAAATTTTTGTATGCATACTTAAGTCCAACATTTCCATCTTCATCATCACAGTTTAAACATGTGTAACTTGTTTCGCCCTCATCTTCCACAAGGATAGTTTTATAAACATTATTCCCTGGTAATACAGGCTCAGAAGATATTGATTTCACTAAAAACTCAAAAACTTTCTTGTCATCTTCATTTGTATAAAAGAGCATTTCATATTGATAAGTCGTATAGCTATTTACCACTTGTCCATAACTCATATATGCTTTTCCGTCATCAACAAAATAGGTGAAATACTCATCCTCAGTCTCACCCAAACAAGTCATACCTTCTTTAATGTCTTGACATTGTTGACTTACAAAATCTTTGTGTTTACTCACTTCTAAATAGGAATAGCTTAAAGACCCTTCAAGATAACTCCTATTATCTGTAAGCTGGTAATTTATCAAATCTTCTTTATAAACAACACCATCAAAATCAACTGGTACATATGCACTTAAAGTATTTATAGCTTCATTGCCATAAGCTGTTTTTGAATAGGTTAGATAACTATCATTGATAAACTCATCATATGTATCTACAAGTTCCCAAAGCGCTTGGATATCATCGCTTTTTTTGTTTTCAAAAAATTCGTTTTTTAACGCTTCATTACTACTACAACTAGATAAAGATAGCATAAGTAAAAAAAGGATGAATAAGGTTAATTTTTTCATATGATTCCCCACATATATATGTATTTTTTATCAGTATATCACGTTTTTAAAAAAAAGAACTCCGATTTTTAAAATCGAAGCTCTTTTGCTACATTATCTAATAAAATTAACATCTACATCAATCGTAACTGATGCATTATTTTTTGTAATACTGATCGTAAATGTAGAATTATTTCGATCAACTCTTACATTATTAAGTACTGTAATATTAACACCTAAACTACTTACAAGATTATTTGCTTCAATTAAGAATGCATCTTCTTTTATTGTGTTGCTATTTAACCTTGAAACAACGACAGAATTTTGTGCAAAATAATTCACAATCAATTGACTTGCTTGTGTAACATCTATGTTATCTTGAACAGCATTTAATCTATTTTCAAGGTCAGTGGTTACGAATCCTGCAGTTAACTGATTGACGACTACCCATGCTGCATCTACATCTGCTTGTACGTTTGAACTTTCAGCTTGAATAACCAAAGCAGTTGCAATAATGACATTTGCAAGCTCGCTCTCAGCAGCAACCAACACATTAAGATTCGTTACTAATCCTTTTTGAATTGTTGTTAAAGCCTGATAAGCAGATCTTGCTGCAATGATGTCAGCTTCATCACTTAATGCAATGGAGCCAGGCAGTGGTAAGGCTGATATTAAACCATCAACAGTTTGTGCTTGATTTATGTTAATTTGATTTTGGACTGCAACTAATCTGTTTAATAAATCCGTTTGATCACTACCCGCATCAAGATTATTGACAAGCAACAATGCTTGGTCATGATCTGTTTGTAAATAAGTTGTCTCAGCTAAAACAACAGCTTCTGTCGCTTCTAGTAAGTCAATTTCTAATATTAGACTATCAAGAAGTGCTTTTTCACTTGTCAACTGTGCTTTTGCGTCATTCGTGAGCAAATCATAATCAACTAAAGCGAGTTCTACAATCAAACGATCCGAGATGCTAACAGTACCAATAGTAAGAGATAACGCAACTTGATGTTCAGCTAAAAACTCAGAAACGAGCGTAGCTGTTGGAATTTGGTTATTTATTTCTATTAATAAACTGTCTAGAAGTGCCTTATCTGTAGTTAATATGTTTTGTGCTGACATACTTAATGTTAAATAATTAGCAATTGCATCTTCTACATCTGTCTTATCAGTCACTGTGACTGTTCCTACTGTCAAACTTAAGACACTTTGATAAGTTGTTTCAAATAAGCTTACCTCATTAATAACACTTTGAACATTTGTTAAGCGGTTTAATAGGTCCGTCTTTTCTATACTACTTGGCAATGCATTTACAAGCGCTAATGCTTGATTATGATCCACTTGCAAGTAAGTTGTTTCAGCAAGCTCTACAGCTACAGTAGCCTCTAAAATATCTTCTTGTAATTCTATTTCTAAAAGAAGATTATCTAATAAAGACTTTTCAGCTGTCAAATCTGCTTTGGCATCAACCGATAATAAGTCATATGCAGCTAATGCTTGTTCTACTGCTTCTTTATCGCTAACATCTACAGATGCCACATTCAAAGCCAATACGCCTGCATAAACAGTTCTAAATGTAGTTACTTCTAGTTCACTTGAGACAACATACTCATAAATTCTAATATTGTCTAAGTTAATATAATCAGTCGTGTTACTAATCACAGGTGTAAATCTAATATTGATAGATGATGTTACATTGATATCAATCTCTTCAAATGTGAGCGGATCACCTGAAATCACATCAATAATCAAATCAGTTCCACCTTCTTGAACTGTAATCCAAGTTCCAGGATTAGACGCAAGTTCGTACTCAATCTTAAATGCAAAACTTGAACCATTATTATAATTTAATGCTCCGTGATATAAAGTAATCTTATCAATACCATTTATGAAGAAATCCTCTGATTCGAAATATGAACCAGATTTTAATGCTAGTGATCTTTCATCAATCCAAACATCATATGCTGGTGCATTCGATATTGCAATAACATTACCAAACCAAGTTCTACCATCTATGCTGACATTACCAGTATAAAGTGAATCATAGACACTATTTTCAAAATCGAGATAAATACTATTTTCAAATGTTATAATTTCAGCTAATAAATTTAATAATAATGTTTCTTCTGATGTGAGTTTGGTTTTTGCTCTTTCACTTAATAAACCATATGATGCTAAAGCAGCTTCAACACCTGGTTTATCAGAAACTAATACAGTTTCAATCGTTAAATTTAAAACATCATTATAAGTTGTTTCAAAATCAAGAATGCTATCAATGTCATCTTGAACTTCTGCCAAACGGTCTAAAAGATCTGTTTGCTCGGTTCCACTCGGAAGTGCATTGACTAAAGCAAAGGCTTGATCATGATTGAGTTGTAATAATGAGGTTTCTGCTATTTCTACAGCTAGAGTCGCTTCAACAACATCGATTTGATAAAGAAGATTATCTAATAAAGCTTTTTCTGATAGCAATAGATTTTGGGCATCAACTGTTAATACATCATATGCTGCTAAAGCTAACTCTACAATATTTCTATCTGTTGGAAGCACTGTACCAACAGTAAGTGATAATGCTGTTTGATGTTCAGCAAGGAAGTCAGCAACCAATGTTGAGGTTGGAATTTGATTATTAATTTCAATTAATAAACTATCCAGTAATGCTTTTTCAGTTGTTAATTTTGCTTTAACATCAGAACTTAATAAGACATAATCTTGAAGTGCTGATTCTACATCTGCCTTATCAGCTGTTGTAACTGTACCTACTGTTAAGGATAATGCATATTGATGAGTTGTCTCAAAAAGCATCATAGCATTAATCTTATCCTGAACAATACTTAATCGATTAAGAAGATCTGTTTTTTCTAATCCACTAGGAAGTGCATTAACTAATATCAGTGCGTCATCATAATCCATTTGTAACAATGAACTTTCTGCAGTTAAAACAGCAGATGTTGCGTCTATGATATCTTCTTGCCATTCAATTTCTAATAATAAATCATCTAGTAGTGCTTTTTCTACTGCCAATTCAGTTTGTGCATCTAGTGATAATAAATCAAATGCCGTTAGTGCTTCTTGTACGACTTCTTTATCTAAGATATCTACAGTTAAAGTTGTAAGAGCTAAAACACCTGAATAAACGGTTCTAAATGTTTGTGCTTCAAGTACGCTACCAACCACATGCTCATAAATTCTAATATTGTCTAAGTTAATATAATCAGTTGTTGTTGATATGATCGGTGTGAATCTGATATTAATCGCATCAGTGATATTTACAGGTATTTCTGTAAATGAAAGTGGGTCTGATGAAATCACATCTACTATTAAATCAGATCCTCCATCTTGTAAGGTTAACCATGTGCCAAGATTTGTTGATAACTCATACTCCACTTTAAACTGATAACTCGTACCATTGCCTATATTCAAAGCACCATGATAAACGGTAATCTTATCAATACCGTTAATAAATAAATCATCCGATTCGAAATATGAAGTCGATCTTAAGGCTAAAGATCTTGTGTCTATCCAAACATCGTAAGTAGGATCATTTGAAATAAATACATCATTGGCAAACCATGTTCTACCATCTATATCTAAAGTACCTGTCAAACCTTGATCATAAGGATATGCTTCAAAATCTAGAAATACACTATTTTCTAAAGCAATGATTTCATTTAGCAAACTCATGAGTAAGTTATACTCAGGAACAAGTTCGGCTTTCACTGCTTCACTTAACAGTCCATATGCTGCTAAAGCAGCTTCAACATGAGTTTTATCTGTGATATCAACAGTAGAAGGCGTTAATGCTAAAACTGTTGCATAATCTGTTCTAAATTGATTTGTTACAAGCGCAACATCTTCAAAGTCCCACTCACCAACTTCAACCATTGGTGTTGATATAACCTCACTACCTTGGATATTGCTTGCCCAATAAGCAAAAGAAAGACTAAAATTGCTAAAAAAAAGAATTAGCAATAATATGTGTATGATTCTTTTTTTTCTAGATAAAAATGTTTTCATGCGTCTTTCCTCATATTTATTAGAAATTTAAGTATTTCTTAATAAATTATACCATAAGTGCAAATATTTTTATGTATAACATAAATCAATGCATCCTTATCGAAGCCAAAAACACTGTTTTTTACAAAATATATACATTTTTTTAAAAAAAATAGACCTTTTTAAGATCTATCTTTTCTTTGTTTTTTCATCTCATAAAGGGCATCATCAGCAAGCCTTAGAACTTTAGCGATTGTTTGTTCATCTGCGTTTAGATGTGCACCATATGAATAGCCCATACAATGATTGTTGTTTTGTTCTTTTATGAAAGTGTTAATATCTTCAATAATTTTATTTTTATCAAACATGATCTGATTTTCGACGATGAGTAAAAACTCATCCCCACCAAGTCTTATCGCGGTTGCTTTTTGAAGTGTTTTAGCCACTTCTTTCAAACTGTTCGCGAAGCAAATCAACAACTGATCTCCTGCTTCATGTCCATGTGAATCATTTGTTCTTTTAAGTCCATCCAGATCAAATATGATAACACCGTAAGGTTCTTTTGAGTTATTCAATATTTCTTTGTAATCTTCAAAAAAATTTCTATTATACAAATCTGTCATTAAATCATGATAATAAACATCATTCAACTCATTCAATAAGTGTTGATGCTCAGTTTCATCATAATACAAGAACAATTTTCCTGAATACTTGAAAAGCGGTAAGTTGATTCTTTCTTCTTTCATGTGTAGATAGATTTTATCCTTTTGAAAGGTTTGATCAACTTTTATCGAGTCTGAATAGATAATCGCTTTTTGATGCATCATCTGTGTAATCTCATCAAATGAAATGTTGCTCAAATCGCCTAAATCAAACTTTGTCTTCAACTCATCAGAGGCATTAACAACCATACCATTAATATCAACGATTAAATACATTTCCCGATAATGATCTAAAATAAACTGATTATTATTGAGTTGAGATATCAAATTTAAGTCTCTAATGATAGATATAATAGAGAGTGACCCCATAAACATAACAAAAATGATTAATGTCGGATCAATGTTGAACTCATATACAAACAAATGAATTAAATTAACTGCTAAACCAGAAATAAAGCACAGTGAAATTAGCAACAACGGTACAAAGTCTCTACTGTTTCTAAACTGATTCAAAAAGTATCTTGATAACTTGAAAAAAACATATGCAAGCAAAATATAAGATATGATGGTATGTATAAAGAAACCAAATCCAACATCTGCGTCATTAAACATCCTTAATGTGACGTTTTGGTCATAACTTAGTTTTATAATCAATTGATGTGTTGTATTTGTCAAAACAGTAACAGCATTAATAACCCACATGATTAGCAAACTAGTTTTTAGCCAAATTCCATTCTTAATAACTAGATAATCTCGTATTGCTAAAACGAGTAAAATGACCAATCCAAAAACAATAGGATATATACTTAGTGAAGCATAATATGTAAATATATTATTGGATACTACGAATCTTAATCCAATCATAAGTGTCCATAATAATAGTCCAATATTGATATAAAGGAATTTACGATACTTTTTAAATTTGAAATATAAATCTACTCTTAAAAATAAAAACATGACAAAAATAATCAAGATAGCATATATAAACCAAATGTAATCCTTCATAATGAACACCTCCCTAGGTAAGTTAAAGAGTTTAAATACTTTTATGGGTATTTCTATTATACTTAAATCTTTCATTTTTGAAAAACATTCTTACTGAACTTAATAAAATCTTAATAAAAAAACTTATAAAAATCACATTATTTATAAGTTTTATAAGTTATTAACAAGATGGATTATTTAAATGTCTTGATATTTTCATCTATACGTCTTGTAAGGGATATTGAATAAGGTCTAAAGTGTTTGCTCCAAAATTGATTAGCGTTTGGATTTATGGACTCATAATCAACACCTATAAACTGATATCCATGTTGATTTAAATCTTCGATGATGCTATGTAGCATTTGGCTAGCAATCTTTTGACCTCTATATGCTGGATCAACGAAAGCTCCTGTGATACTCATCATTTTTTTTGAGGTTGTGATCACTGATTCTCCTACTTCTTGTATACGCATATAACCAACAACTTTGTCATCAATATAGGCTCCAAAGAGTTTTCTGTGATCAACACTCAACCATTCAAGTAAGTCTGTCTTTGGATCCTCATCTTCATTAGGCATAAAAATCGGTGATGTTCTATAATATAGATTATGCGCTTGATGTAAAGTTAATATATCATCTATGTCTTCTTTAGATATTTGTTTTATTTTTATTTTATTATTGTCAAAAACAATATCTTCTAAATCTCTTATCGCATCTACACAGCGCATACCAAATCCATTTTGGAACCAAAAAGATTTCAATTTTTCATCATGTGCAAATATTGAGATTGCTATTGAGTAGATATCATTTTTGGTCCAATGGCTTGCCGCATGATTAAAAAGCATCTGATAAATAACATCTTTATGTTCAAGGATTGATCCATGTCCATGCAATGGCACAAAAGTACCCAAGTCTTTTCCAAAAAGAGGTCCTGTTTCATATCCAATCATATAACCTACAATTTGATCATTAAGTGTGACAGACCATCCATTAAGATTTTCAAGCATATAAGTTAACTTTTGAGAAATCTCATTCTCGATGTCATCATATGAAACAAATGTTTTGAATGTAGCTTGCTCCATCATATAGTTAAACTTAAAAATTGTCATTATAGAGGATAAGTCACGAATATCTAGTTTTTTTATTTTATATTGATCTAATTGCATTTAGTTGCCTGCACTCTCATAAGTTTTAAGTCCATACTTCCAAAAACGATAAGCAATAAACATACTAATACTTGCAACAACTACAGCTTGAATCGTAATCGTTAGTGGATCATATAATCCAAGTAAATATGCACTAGGAAAATATGAAGTAAACGCAAATGGAATGACATTTCTTAATACGAATTGGAATGCCTTAGGGTAAATACTTAATGGTTGTTTCGTGAAATCTGCGATGTCATAAAAAATAACCATGATACTATTAGAGTTTTTAATCCAGAAAGCTAGAGTTGCAGTTAATAATTTTATTGATGTGTAAATAACAGCCCCAGATATTAATAATAGTGGAATAACGATTAAATCGTATAAGGCAAAATCAATAGACAATTGCGGAATAATATAAATCAAAAGTCCAATCCCTACAATCAGTTCACCAAACGCTTCAATCTGAAATCGTTCTGAGATGATGGAATAAAGTACATTTAAAGGTTTTAATAAGTACTTGTCAAACTCTCCGATAATAATATATCTAGGAATCAACCAAATATTATCAGTAAGTAAATGATCGATACCTCTTGGTATTTGAAACATTGCATAAATTAAGATTAACTCTTCAAATGTCCATCCATTAATCGCAGTAATATGTTGGAAAATTAAATATAAAAACAGTAATCCACTAATTTGAATAAATACAAACGATAAGATACCAATTAAAAAATCAACACGGTATTCAATCAATCGTTTTAAGTGCTGTGATACAAAATACTTATATATGGTTAAATGTCTCTTCATACTTAACCTCCCAAAACGACAAGTCTATGAACAACTTTTTTCCAGAAAAATACTGCAAGCACATAAAGAATAACAATCCACATTGCTTGGAATAAAAGCGCATAAAGTATGTCTAAATTAGTTTCATAGTTGCCCATAATAATTCTAATTGGTACATATAAACCTTGCATAAAAGGTAAGAATAGTGCAATTTGATAAAGCCATTCCGGAAAGAAATGTAGTGGGATAATCACACCACTAAATATCCCTTCTATCGCTCTTCTAAGCTGGAAAATACCAAAACTATTAATCGTCAAAAAGATGATCAATCCAAAAATATAACCAATAAAGAATCTAATGGTAAAGGCAAAAAGAATGGACAAAATAAAAGCTAAAATGACAGGTAAAGTAAACGTCATTTCTAAATCAACAAATAAAGCGACTATGACAAGTGTAATGGTAATTGGTATAACAAAGAACACGATACTGTTTACAATATCACCTAACGATTTAAAAAATAGTTGTGTTCGATAATTAATCGGTTTGATCAAATTCATTGCGATCGCACCACTTCGAATATCATCACTGATATAACCGCTTGGCATCACAAATGTCAAACTTGATACCACTCTAACAAGTAACACATAAGTAATCATCCCAATAAATGAATATCCATTAATGACATCATTTGGTGAATTATCATAAATAGCTTTCCAAATAAAATATTGTAACACTAAAAACATGAACTCCATGAGCACCCAAACAACTGCGTGCGCACGATAGTTCACAAATTCTTGCATCTGAGCCTTTGAAAACGGCAAATATTTCTTAAAAAAACTATGCATATTGACCCTTTTCATAAATATTTCTTACAATATCTTCAATGGAAGTTTCAGAAATATTGATATCTGTGACAAATGCGTGTTTCATCACAAAATGAGTAATCTCAGATACAGATATTTTATTTTTATTAAATTGAACACTTATTTTATTTAATTCTCTATTAACTTTCAAATCTTCTTCACTTAAGTTGTACTTGTTTTTGAAATCTAACTCTACTTCTTCTTTAATCTCAAATTCTACTTGCCTCATAAATCCAAAATCTTTTTTGATCTTATCAATAGAACCATCGTAAATGATTGTACCTTCATCGATAATCATAATTCTTTCGCATAACTCTTCAATATCATCAAGGTCATGTGTTGTCAAAATAACGGTTGTCTGAAATTTATGATTCATCAGTTTAATAGCTTCTCTCATTTTTTGTTTAGCTACAACATCTAAACCAACAGTTGGCTCATCTAGAAACAATACTTTAGGGTTATGTAGCAGGCTTGCTGCAATATCTGCTCTCATGCGTTGACCTAAAGATAAAGTTCTAACAGGACTTTTAATGAAACTATCTAAATCTAAGACTTCATTAAAAAACGCCATACGTTCTTTATAATCTTCATCACTTACATTATAAATTTCTTTTAATATCCCATAAGTTTCGATTAATGGTAGATCCCACCATAATTGTGTTCTTTGTCCAAAAACAACACCGATATTATATGCATTTTTGATGCGATCTTTTTTTGGATTGTTTCCATCAACAATCACTTCACCACTTGATGGTGTTAAAATACCCGCAAGCATTTTGATGGTTGTAGATTTTCCAGCACCGTTTGCACCAATATATCCAACAATTTCACCCTTTTCAATTCTAAAAGAAATGTTATCAACAGCTTTCTTCTCAACTTTTTTAGCCTTAAAAAAAGTCTTTAGCATTCCTTTAAGACCAGTTCCTTTTTCATACTTTATAAATGTTTTACTTAAGTTTTTTGCTTCAATCATATGTTTCACCTACTTTTTTCCAAAAATATTATATCATAGCATTTTTAATCCATATATTCATTTTTGCATTTTGTTTATTTTTTTTATAAAAATGATTTAAAAATGCAAAAAAATAAATAAAACTATAAAAAAACATGACAAATTCAGGAGATTTGTCATGTTTATTAAATATTTACATCTTTATTTTATCGTAATAATTTGATACTTAGTTATATACTTAAATCCTATTTTTTGATAGAGTTCTTTAGCTGTGTCATCCAAATCAGTAACTAAATAAACATAATTAATTCCTGTTTTTTTAAGATACTCAATCACATCATGCATTAGCTTAGATCCATAACCCTTTTTTTGATAATCATCAGCAATCGTAAAATCATCAAGTTTGGCCATATGACCATTGATACAATAATTAAGTGTACCTATGACTTTTTCATCAACTTTAATCATGAAATAGCCATAAATGTTTTTAGCTTCTTCAAGTACTTGTTTTTGTCTTATGGTATTACCTATAGCATATGATTCGCCATAATTTTTACTGTCTTGATATAAGAAATCAAAAAAATCTTCATCTTTGTCCGGATCAACTCTACTTACTGTAGCATCAACTTTAACTTTAAATTTTAAGTCTTCTACAGGTGCACCATAAATACCATTAGTATCTATGGTTGCGTCTTTAATCATAGCTTGATCAATTTCTATATCTTCTTCAGTTCTTATAACAGAAAAGCCATGAACTTTTGTTTTATTGATATACGCAAGAATATCTTCATTTGTAAACGTCTCGTTCGTGATATTTAAGTAATTATGATAGTACTTATCTCTTTGACTCATATCTTCTGTTTCATAACCAAATGCATGTTCTGTGATTTTTGAAAACATGCTTACGTAAATTTTCTCGTGATTTAATGTTTTTTGTTTCATAAATTCCCTCTATAATTTAAAATATTCTTTGATTTTTATTGCAACTTCTTCTGGTGATAAGTGTTCATTATCAATCTTTACATAGTTTTTAAAATCTATTTCTCCCTCATATGAATTTAACCGGTATTTGGCATCTTCAAGCAAAATTCTTTGTTTTGACAATTCTGTATTTTGCTTAGATTTTTTTTGGGATAATCTATTGGGAGTGACATTTCTTTTTAATCTTTCATCTTGTGAAGCCTCTAGTTCTACAAAAAATACTTCAGCTCCTTGTTTCTCAAACATATTTTTATATTTCTCAACTAAATTCCAGTCTTCTTGGTGGTCTAATGCCCACATAAAAGTAAAAATAAGTCCTTCTTGATCTGTCTTTAAAAACTCCTCGAAAATAACATCTCTTAGTCTTGTAATGGCTTCGCCTCTAAACGATCCAAAAAGATCTAATACAAGTTCAATTGTCATATGGTTATGGAAAAGTCTTAGTTCTGTAATTTTTGTAAGTTCTTGACCAACCGTCATTTTACCGACTGATCCTGGTCCAAAAATAATAATTAGTTTCATGAAAACCTCCGCAAAATGATATTTCGATTATATCATTAATGGAACTTATTATAAACTCTCAGCAAAAATTATGAAAGAAAAACTAAAAAATATATACTTAAGTATATAAACATTTTGTCTAACTTTTTCATATCTTTTCAGCATTTTTTTTGTTATATTTAAATTGAAAATAGATGAGGTGACTAACTATTAAAAGTCAAGTACTTTTATTAGACATACTGTAAAAACCTCCTATAGCAGATAAAATATGGAGGTTAGCTTATATTACAGATGACTTTTTACTTAACCGCCACAGTTTAAGTAATCAGTTATTTGAGTTTAGAAGAATCAAAATCTTCATGATGAGTTTCCAAATGATGAATCACTCTAATCAGTTTTTTGGCGAGATGAATAAGTGCGACACGGTGATGTTTCCCCTCTTGTTTCTTCTTGGTGTAATAATCATAGAACACAGGGTTGTGAGTCATAACCATCAGGCAAATATTAACGAGCGTAGAACGTAGATATTTACTACCGCGTTTGACAAGTTTACCTGTAGAAGACATGGTGCCAGATTGTTTGATGGTTGAATCTAGACCTGCATAGGATAACATTTCAGAGGGATTTGAGAAAAGCCGAATGTCTCCGTATTCACATATAATAATAGCTGCTGAAATGATGCCAATACCCATAATTGTTTGAATCTTTGTTGGATACCGTTCCATTAAAGAAGTGATTTGTTTCTCAGTTTCTTCGATATCAGTGTTAAGTTTCTCAACATATGAGATTGAGGTCTTTAATTTAAAGAGTTGATGATCTTGAGTGACACCAATGGTTGATTTCGCGAGGTCTTTCAGCTTCACAAACTTAGGATAATTGAACTTACCCTTTGATAGTCTTCGAAGTTTATCGAAATGACTATCGGTCATCTTAGCGATTTTATCTGGAGAAGAAAAACGTTTTAAAATGTGCAAAGATGTACCACTATAGCCTTGTTCTCGCATAAAAGGCTTATATTCAGGAAAGATGACATCTAAGACCTTAGTCATCATATTGTAGTGCTTTGTCCGTATAGAAATGAGTTTAAATCGTAACCTAGTCAGTGATTTTAAAGCACTTATATGATAAGATTGATGATGATAGGCTTTGTAGTCTACAGATCTCATATAAGTTGAAATCAATTGAGCATCTTTCTTATCCGTCTTTGTTTTTCTTAGTGAATGGGCTTCTCCAAACTTCTTCACTAGAAAAGGATTAATCTCCATGAACGAATAGCCATGGAGGGTAAGAAATGACTTAAGATTTTCACCATAATGACCTGTAGCCTCTAAGCCTATTATCATTTCTTGCTTCACATAGGGTTTAAAATGCTCTAAAAGTTCTTTAAACCCGGACTGACTGTTCTCAAATGAGAACTGATAATCAACTGTTTCGGTGGCGATGAAACAGTCGTGCTTGTACTTTGAAATATCGATACCGATATAGATCATAAGTACACCTCCTTAAAATTATGTGTACATGTGGTAAGTCCAGCTAATCTTTATCTCATAATCATGTAAAAAGCGTCTTGCGCTAACTAACTATTGCTGATTAAAATAAAGACCGTGGTAAGCGTCACCTCGAAATAGTCTAAGCTATATAAAAATGAAACAAATCCACAGTACATTATTATTATATTAAATTAGAAAGAAAGGGGAAAGATTTAAATCCGTCTTAAGTACTAACTTAATACAGTTTAAATCTTACATGAATATATGAAAAGGATTATAAGCTGTGGGGAACTCTTAATCGATTTCATCCCAAAAGAAAAAGGAAAAAGAATTAAAGACATCGACTCTTTTATTAAAAAACCAGGTGGTGCACCAGCTAATGTCTGCGTTCAAGCAGCAAAACTAAATACACCATCAAAATTCATAGGACAAGTTGGTAAAGATGGGTTTGGTGATTTCTTAAAACAAACATTAATCAATCATCAAGTTGATGTAAGTCATTTATATCAAACAGAACACGCAAATACTGCTTTAGCATTTGTTACTCTTTCGAATGAAGGAGAAAGGGATTTTATCTTTTACAGAAATCCAAGCGCAGATCAAATCTTAAACTCTTCTCAAGTCAATCACATTGATGTAGAAAATAGTATCTTCCACTTCTGCTCTCTATCTTTAGATGACTATCCATTAAGAGATGCAATTAGAGATTTACTTGTACGTAACAAAGTAAATAATAACTTAATCAGTTTTGATCCTAATTTAAGATTGTCTTTATTTAAAAACCACAAGACTTATCAAAAAGTCATTATTGATTTTATGGCATATACAGATATATTAAAAGTGTCAGATGATGAACTTACATTTATTACCAAAAAAGATAATGAGTATGATGCAATCAATTATCTATTTAGTCTCGGTATTAAATACTTAATCATCACCAGAGGTAAAGATGGAGTTACTTTTATCGATAAGAACAGAACGCTACACCGAAAGGGATTTAAAGTAAAGGTTGTTGATACTACTGGAGCTGGTGATTCATGGATTGGTGCTTTCTTATCACAAATTGCAAACCACGAATCTATCGATCAACTCTCTGATGAACAAGTCCTAGATATACTTAATTTCGCAAATGCAGCGGCAGCAATCACCACAACAAAGCACGGTGCAATCTCCGCTTTACCATCACACGAAGAGGTCGGCCGTTTCATAAAAAAACATAATTCTAAAAAACATATGAGTTAAGTCTTAACATTGATATAATTGTTTTAGGAGTGATATGATGGCTAGTATCATTGATGTTGCAAAAAAAGCTGGCGTAAGTATAGCTACTGTATCCAGAGTCATAAATAGCAGCGGTTACGTGAATCAAGCAACAAGAGAAAAAGTATTAGAATCTATAAAAGCACTTGGCTATGTCCCAAACGAACTTGCAAGAAGTATGTTAAAGAAAAAGACCAAGTTAATTGCGATGATTGTACCTGGACTATACAATCCTTTTTTTGCTGATATCGCTCATCATGTTGAGCAAGAACTTGATCAACATGGCTTCAAGATGTTAATCACAAACTCTTCTTCTCCTTTAGGATTAGAAGTTGAATATTTAGAGATGCTCAAACAAAATAAAGTGGATGGCCTAATCATCATTTCAGATAATGAAATCGAAGACTTAATCGAAGGTGAACTGCCAATCGTTTCATTTGATAGGCATTTCAAACACACACCTTATGTAGCTTGTGATAATTATGATGGCGGAAGACTAGCAGCAAAATCTTTATCAAACGCAGGGTCCAAGCATTTATTATATTTAGGAGATGACTCGTATGTATCTCAAGGTCATTTTGCAACAGAGGTCTCAAAAAGAAAATCAGGATTTTTAGATTATTGTCAAGAACACCATCTAACCTGTGATGTCTTAGAATTTCCTAAAAACACACCTATAGAAGATACTATTAGAACAGTTTTATCAGAAAAAGTTCACGATGGCATATTCGCAATTTCTGATTTCTTAGCTACAAAAATCATTAGAGAAGCAAAACATCAACAAATCAATATCCCACAAGATTTAAAGATTATCGGCTTTGATGGTATGGATGACAGTTTAAATACAGGATTAATCATAACTTCTATATACCAAAATCGGACAAAAATTGCTAAAGAACTTGTAGATACTCTAATTAAAAAAATTAAAGGTAAGCATGTCGATCACAAAATTATTCCAGTTTCTTTAAAAAAAGGTGAAACGCTATAACTACTCTTTAAAACTGAGATAACGGCTTTATGCCGTTTTTTTCATTTTCCACAGAAAAACATAGAAAAAACACAAAAAACAAAATATGTAAACCTTTACATAAAAGTTATTGACATTTATTTTCAAGTGTAGTAAGATAAAAATATAAATATGTAAAGGTTTACACATTTAAGTAGACCACGAAAGGAAAGGGAGAAAATGAAGAAATTTTTAGTTTTATTTGTACTTCTTGCAACAGCAATTACACTTGCTGCTTGTGGTGGCGGATCAGAAGAAATCTATCTGCTTCAAAACAAACCTGAAATTGACACTCAATTAAAGGCTTTTGCTGAACTTTACGAAGAAGAATACGGTGTAACAGTTAACGTCGTATCTTGTGGTGGAGATGCTTGTCAATTAGCAAACCAATTACAATCAGATATCGCTGCTGGTGAAACACCAGACATCTTTGTTATTGATGGTCTTGCAGCATATGAACAATACGATCATATTTTATACGACTTATCAGACGAAGCATGGGTTGATGATACTGATGTAGCATTTACTTATGATGGATCAGTTTATGGTTTTCCAATTGCTGTTGAAGGTTGGGGTCTTGCATACAATGCTGATTTACTTGAAGAAGCTGATATTGACCCAGCTACTTTAAATAACTATGCTGCATATGCTGCTGCATTCGCAAAATTAGATGGCATGAAAGCAACTTTAGGTATTGATTCAGTAGTATCTATGGCTGGTGGTGCTTCTGGTATGAGTTGGGTAACTGCTGACCATAACTTTAACTCACTTCTATCTGCAGGTCTAGCTTATGATGACTTATCAGTCGTTAATGCTTTACTTGATGGCACTGTTAATGCTTCTCGCTTAGAACAATATGCAAATTGGGTTGAACTATTATTTGAATATGCAGATCCAACAGTATTATCTACAGGTGATTATGATGCACAAGTTAACGCATTTGCTGAAGAAAAAGCAGTATTTATTCACCAAGGTAACTGGATTGAACCAAACCTAGCAGCTGCAAATGTAACATTCGATCGTGCTTATGCACCTCATGGTACATTAGATGCTGTAACTGACGGTATATTTGTTTCAGCTCCATCTTGGTATGTTGTTAATAAAGATTCAAACAACTTACAAGGCGCACTAGATTTCTTAGAATATATGGCTACTTCTGAAGAAGGTCATAACTATATGGTAAATGAAATCGGTGCAATCCCAGCATTTAAATCAGTAACATTACAACCTAGTGCTCCACTTTCAGTTTCAGTAGCTGAATGGATGTCAGCTGGTAAGATTTATGCTTGGAACCAATATTATTTTACATCAGACTTTAGATCAAACACTTTAGGACCAATCTATGCAACATTCATTTCTGCAGTGCTTGATGCTGAAGCTACGGCTAAACAAGAATTCATTGATGAAATGACAACAGCTTTTGAAGGTTTGGCATAATTATTAAACAAAAAGAAACACATATAAATAGAAAAGTAGGGCATCTCCCCTACTTTTCATTTATGATAAGGAGCTGAAAGCCCATGGATTCAAAGTTAGATTTTAAATTAAAATTAAAGAGTTATTGGCGAAAAAACAGTATTTGGGTTTTTGTACTTCCAGCACTCATTGCATTTACTTTAGTGATTGTTGTTCCTTTTGTTATCGGATTTTATTATTCGTTTACCGATTGGGATGCAACCGGAAGAGAAATCACTTGGATTGGATTCACCAATTACATTGAAGTTTTTTCACTAAACCCCGCATTTATATATTCAATCATTATCACCATTGTATTTTCATTCATTAATATTATATTAATCAATACAGTTTCATTTTCATTAGCTTTACTAGTCACAAGAAAATTAAAATTCCAAAATGTTTACCGCCTTGGATTTTTCTTACCAAACCTTATCGGTGGATTAATCTTAGGTTACATTTGGCAATTTATCTTTAATAATGCCCTCCCTAGTATTGGACAGGCCATAGGAAGTTCTGGACTAGGCGATCTTCTTATGTTATCAGATAGAAACACTGCAGTCTTAGCAATCTCAATTGCTTGGGCTTGGCAATATGCAGGATATATCATGATGATTTATGTGACTGCAATCCAAAACATTCCAAAAGACTTAATTGAAGCTGCTCAAATTGATGGTGCATCAAGCTTCCAAAGATTAAGAAATATTACATTACCTATGGTTGCACCTGCGTTTACAGTAACATTATTCTTGACGCTCATCAATTCATTTAAACAATTTGATGTGAACTACTCACTAACACAAGGTGGGCCGGTGACTAGATTTATGGGATCTTCCATCTGGGGAACAAAACTCATCCCAATGCAAATCTATGATACTTATGCAGAAGCCTTACGTCCGGCACTAGCGCAATCGATGGCCATTATCTTTTTCATCTTACTCACCATCGTATCTATTGCTCAAGTAAGATATTCTAAGAGTAAAGAGGTGGAAATCTAATGACAAATGAACTAAACACTCCGAAAAGACGCATGAAACGTTCTTCAATGATCAAATGGGGAAATATTGCACTTGAAGCATTAGGTGTATTACTTTTTATTATCTTTTTCATGCCTATTGTATTAGTCATCATCAATGCTGCAAAAGGTTCTTCATTCTTAGTTACAAGTGATCCACTCAATTTAGATGTTGCCCAAATTTCAATTTTACTAGAAAATATTAAAGAAGTTTGGAGTAATCCAAACATCAATTTCCAATCAGCATTTGTCAGTTCACTGATTGTTACTTCACTTTCACTCATATCGATTGTTGTTGTATCATCTATGGCTGGTTGGGCATTAGTAAGAAGAAAAACCAAAGCTTCAAATATCGTTTTTTATCTATTTGTAGCTGCAATGATTATACCATTCCAAGTCGTTATGCTTCCATTAGTCTCGTGGTTTAGAGCCTTAAGAGATTGGACAGGTATTCCCTTTTTAAGATCCTACTTTGGTATGGTTGTTGCATATATTGGATTTGGAGCTCCACTATCCATATTTCTTTATCATGGATTTATCAAGTCCATTCCATATGAACTTGAAGAAGCTGCACAAATCGATGGTTGTAATAAGTTTCAAACATTTATTTATATCGTTTTACCAATCTTAAAACCAATTACAATCACTGTACTTCTTTTAAATGGTATTTGGATTTGGAATGACTTCTTATTACCACTTCTTGTATTAGGTAAAGGTACTGACATTCAAACTGTTCCACTTGCAATCGCAAATTACGTGGGTGCATTTATTGTTCAGTGGCAATACTTATTAACAGCAGTCTTAATGGCAATGGCACCAGTCCTTGTATTATTCTTATTTGCACAAAAATATATTATCGAAGGTATGGTTGCTGGATCTATTAAATAGTTAAGGAGTATACACGATGACCAAAGAAAAAATATTAAAATCACTCCATAAAACATATATGAACATCTATGAACCCATCGGGTTTAATGATGATGATTATAAACGTTTCATGGACAAAATAGAACAAGCAAAATTGAATAGAACAACATCACTAAAAACAAGAGATCGAAGAAAAAAAGATTGGTATCAATCCGAAAAAATAGTCGGTATGACTTTATATGTTGATTTGTTCTCAAACAATATTAAAGGTCTTATCAAAAAAATACCTTATTTCAAATCCTTAGGCATCACATTCATTCATCTAATGCCACTTTTAAAACCTAGAGAAGGCAACAACGATGGTGGATATGCTGTAGAAGACTATAGAGATATCAATCCAAATTTAGGCACTCTAGAAGATTTTAAAAAACTTGTTGAAAAAATGCATGAAGCTGATATCAATATCGCAATTGATTTTGTAATCAATCACACTGCAAAGGAACACGAATGGGCAAAAAAAGCTGCAAAAGGTGATCCATTTTATCAAAATATGTATATGATGTATGATTCTGATGAGATCCCCAACAAGTTCAATGAAACTGTCCCTGAAGTCTTACCAGACATCTACCCTGGCAACTTCACATATTATCAATCATTTGGTAAATATGTATTTAAATCTTTTAGTGAATTCCAATGGGATTTGAATTTTCGAAATCCAATCGTTTTAGAAGAAATTTTGGATATCTTTTTCTTTCTAGCAAACTTAGGTGTTGATGTTATTAGACTTGATGCAATTCCCTTCATATGGAAAGAATTAGGCACAACTTGCAGAAATCTACCAAAAGTACACGAGTTCATGCATCTCTTTCATCTTGCAAAGGATTACGTTTGTCCAAGTGTAGTTATTTTAGGTGAAGCAATTGTCGAACCTCATGAGATTGTCAGATATTTTGGAACCAATGAAAAACCAGAATGTCAACTAATGTATAACGCAAACATGATGGTTAATCTTTGGAACGCAATAGCCACAAGAGATCAAAGATTGCTATCCATAGATAATCAAAGATTTGATTTGCCACACCATGGAACATGGATCAACTATGTCAGATGTCATGATGATATTGGTTGGGGATTAAATGAAGAAGCATTAAAATCTATGGGATTTGACCCTTTTAGACATAAACAGTTCTTGATAAATTTTTATAATGGATCGTTCATAAATAGCTTTGCAAGAGGTGAAAACTACCAATTTAATGCGAGAACTCAAGACGCAAGAACCAACGGTACATTCGCATCACTTGCAGGACTCGAAAAAGCACTTCAAGAAAGCGATGCTTTTGGTATAGAAGAATCAATTAAACGTATCAACATACTAAATACTTACATGTTTTCAATGCCTGGCTTTCCACTGATTTATAGTGGTGATGAAGTTGCGATTTTAAATGATTATAGTCATCATCAAGAAATTTCTAAATTAGATGGCAGATGGCTACATAGACCAAAATTCCCGTGGAACAAGGAAAAGGAATTTAACAATCCTCAAACACCTTCAGGAAAAGTTTTTAGTCATATAAAAACATTGATATCATTAAGAAAAAACGAGAAACTATTCAATAATAAGATTGAGCAAAGAGTCATTGATTCTAAGCATAATCACATCTATGTAGGTTATAAGACCAATCTTGAAAGCTCATTATTATTGATTTACAACTTCTCAGAAAATCATCAAGTTTTAGACTTGAACCATTTAAGAGCTCAAGGATTAAAAGGTATATATATAGATATGTTTCAAAAGAAAAAAATTGATCTTCAAAAAGATCAACTCAATTTATACCCCTATGAATACCTTTGGTTAAAACAATAATTCAGGATTAAGCCATGGCTTAATCCTCTTTTTTTACAATATCTATGAGATCCCTAAATGATTCGAGTTTAATGTCTGTCAAATCACTATCTTTAGCATTTCCATAACCGATAGCAATCATTCCAGCATTCTTAGCAGCCTCTATACCAGCATCTGCATCCTCAATCACATAACAATCTTTTGGACTTAAACCAAGCATATCAGATGCTTTTAAGAACACCTCAGGATCTGGCTTTGATTTCTCAATGTTTGTGCCATCACTAATTGCATCAAAGAAATCCATAAGACCAATATTTTTCAAAATCAGTTTTGCATTCTTACTTGATGATCCGATCGCAAGTTTATAGCCTATTGCTTTAAGTTTATCTAAAGTATCTTTTATTTCTTGATCTAAATCACCCTCGGTCAAATCATCTAAAAACGATTGATAATAAGTATTTTTTATGTCTGCCATCATTTCCTTTTTTTCATAAGGATAAGATGCTTTATTATACTCGAGAATAGTATTTAAACTCTCCATTCTTGAAATTCCTCTTAATTTATCATTTAATATTTCATCAAAAGATAAATGAAATCGACTTGCCATTTTCTCCCATGCAAGATAATGATAGTAATCGGTATGTATGATCACTCCATCTAAATCAAATATAATCCCTTTCATTTAAGAACACCTTCTTACTTCTTTTCTTCAGTATAACATCTATGCTAATAATATAAAAATGATTCGTTTCTTTCAGATTAGTTTCAGATTTTTAACTTATATTGTTTTAAACTAAAATAATCTTGTAAAGCCTTTTTCGATGTGTTACAATCATATCATAGAATAAAAACTTGGGAGAAGAATATGAAAAAAATTACATTTTTACTTTTTGTTTTTTTATTTGCTTTTACGCTGTCAGCATGTAAAGCAGAAGCTAAAGAATTCTCTGGTGCAGGTATAAATGTTACACTTGACGAATCATTTGTTGAAAAACAAGTGATACAAGCGCCTTTGTATTTAGAGTCATTAGACTATATCTTTATGGGACTTAGAGAAAGCTCAACTGAACTTGCTGCATATGGCATTACTACTTTAGATGATTATGTTAATGCAGTTCTAGCAAACAATGGTCATAGTTCATCTACTGTTGAAACAATAACAGATGATGATGATAACGTTTTATATCATTATGCATATTATACTGCAACTGTTGAAGATATGGAATATGGATATATGCTTATAACGATGCAAGGTGAATCTCACTTCTACACAATGAATTTTGGATGTTTAGAATCAAATTTAGATGATAGTAAAGATCAATTCTTTACTTGGGCTGAATCGATTACAGTAGAATAACAAACCTTACAAAAAAGGATATGCTTAGATATGCATATCCTTTTTTTGTCCTTTGTTAGCCTTTATTTAATTTGAATACGTTTCTTGTTTTCAATGATTTCAGCTTTTGGAGCTTTAATGCTTAATATACCATCTTTAAGGGTTGCTTCAATCTTATCAGAATCTAAGTCACCTAAATTAAGTGTACGATGCATTGAACATTGTCTTCTTTCTTTATGAACATAGTTTTTCTTTTCTTCTTCTTTAGATTCTTCATGTTCAATAGAAATATCTAGTAGACCATCGTGATAATCTAAGTGAATATCTTCTTTTTTAACACCTGGCATATCTGCTTCAATCATAAAAGCATTATCTTCTTCTCTGATATCAACCTTAAAGGTGTCATAGCGAAGATTTCTGATTGGGAAGAAGTCATCTCCAAAGAAATCATCAATCATTTCACTAAATGGGTCTTTACCCTTACGGCTAACCACATTACGGTTGAATGGCGTTACTCCAAACATAACTATACCTCCTTTTAATTTGGCACTCTAACGTCTTATGTGCCATTTCAACTATATTATAACTCTGATTTGATATCTTGTCAACTATTTGATATAAAAAAAATAACGCTTATGTCAACCACAAGCGTTACCTGTTTCATTTCTTTTTTCTTTTATATCTAGTTGCTTGATCAAATGGCTGAAACCCCATATTTAAATAAACATCTCGATTTGATCCAACAAAAACTTCTTTAGCTCCATCGCCTCTCACAGCTTCAATCGCTTTATAAATACAAGCCCTAGCTAAATACTTTCTTCTATGCTCAGGAACAGTTGCTACTGGCTCTACTAAAGCACTTTTTGTACCTTTTTTATAAAACAAGTTCACGAAAGAAACAAACCTACCATGATATCTTGCGACATAAGTATAATCTTTGTTATAGTTAGGTGTAGAAGTCATATGTCTTCTTTCTTCTAATGTCTTCTCACTATAATCCACATCATCTCCATGATTAAATCCTCTATGAAGTGCATAATTGACTTGATCCAATCTATAATCTTCTGATAATGGTATAATTTCATATCCATTTGTATTAGGTGTTTCAAAATCAATTCTAGAAAATTTAGTAACAGGATCAATCCAATCGGTTTTTTCAAAACCATGGTTTGCTAATAGATTTTTCATTGTCTCGTCTTCTGGAATGATCATGTCGCTTTCTGGATGATGCTTAACAAAATATTCAACCATCTCTTTTTTTAAGGTATCGTCATCTTCATAAACTGCAAAATATACATCCTTAGGATCATCTTCAAATAGTAGAATTCCTTTGATATCTCCATCTTTTTGGAACATTGTAATATTTTCTAAATCCTCAGCTTTAAAAGAGTCTCTTCCAAACATCCATTCAAATCTTGACCAATGCATAAATATAAACTCATACTTGTCATTGAAATTATTTAAAAAATCAATAACTCTAAAAAAATCATTTTGATATCCTTTTTCTTTAGGATAATGATAAACATCATACATATAGATATACCTCCAAAGCTTTTCGTAATCATTATAACATAGTGCCTAAAACAAAAGGTAGAGCTTTTAAAATATCTCAACCTTTTCTGTTTCTTTTGGTCTTTTCAATACTTCTTTTATGAATAGTTTTGTAAGCTTTGGATCATATTGTTTTCCAGAACCTTTGATAAGTTGTTGGATCGCTTGATCTTTTGTCATTTTCGAGCGATAAACCCGATTCGTTGTCATTGCATCATATGAATCGGCAAGTGATATTATTCTCGCAAATAAAGGGATATCTTCTTTTTCTATACCTCTAGGATAACCTTTTCCATCCCATCTTTCATGATGAGATAAAGCATACTCTGCGAGTCTAGAATAATCATCTGCAGCTCTTAAGATCTGATAACCGATTTCAGTATGTGTTTTCATGAGTTCAAACTCGTCATTAGTTAGCGGTCCTGGCTTATCAAGGATGGCATCAGGTATGGCAATCTTACCAATATCATGATATAAACCAGCCATTTTTAGTTCTTCTAACTGCTCATCTTTTATACCCATTGCTAATCCCATGACATAACAAATCATACTAACCTTTTCTGAATGAATGCGCTCTTCTTTATATTTATCAGTAAGCGTCTTATGAATTGCTCTAATCGCCTGGTTTCTAACACTCATACTTTCAATAACTTTATGTCTATACATATTGTTTTCAGCTTCTTTTAAAACATCATTTATATTGCGACATTCTTCATATACCATGTGGTATCCTACTGAAATTGACAATGAGATATCACTGATTATAATCGCACTAACGACTTTTCTAAAATTGTGCTTTATATATTCTATTTCATGTTTCTCAAGCCCTGTCAAAATTACAGCAAACTCATCTCCACCAATTCTTGCTGAAAAGTGATCTTTAAAAACTTTTCTAAATGCATTTGATACTTCAACAAGTGCCTCATCACCAACTTGATGACCAAATGCATCATTAAGCATCTTCAACCCATTTAAATCCATCATCATTACAGTAATCGGAAATGCTTTTTGTTCGTTTAACTCATTAAATTTTTCAATAAACATTCTTCTATTATAAAGATCCGTCAAAAAGTCATGTTGATTAATGTAATCAATTTCAGCTTGACGTTTCTTATAGTCAGTGATATCTCTTGATATCAACACAGATCCTATGATGTTATGATTTTGATCATAGATTGGTGAAATTGATGTTTCAAAAAAGTATTTCTTATATTTCCAATCAAACATAAAATGATCTTTCGTTTCTTGGTACCTAAACAACTCGTGATTAAATGATTCAACATGTTTATTTATAAGATCTTCTGATTTCACATCAATCTTCTCAAGACCAGACCCTGAAGCGTATACGATAAAACCATTTGTATTTAAATGAATAATAAAGTCCTGTGTCGAATTTATTAGATGTTTAAATCGTTGGTTCTCCAAAAAAAGTTGGTCTGCCTTTAATTTAGCTTCATCAAAATACTCTTCAGAACTCTGAAGTGCCTTATTTACTGTGTCTCTTATCTCATCTAATACATCATTATTATCCATTGCCAATCGATATCCGATGTTATCTTTCACATTAATTTGAGATAGATCATCCACAAGATGATTGATTGGTTTAAAAATCTTATTAAAATTCATCCATAAATATGTTAAAGTCATTAAAACAACCATACTGTAAACAACTATGAAATAATTCATAAATTGGTTAAGGGTGTCATAGTATTCTTTCTCAGGCATGAAAATTAAGAGTTTATAGTCATTTCCTAATACTCGAGACCATAATGCAGAACCAGAAAAACTGCCTAGTTGTATTTTCTCATGTACTGAAAATTCATTTAACCCATCAAATGAAATGCCTAATGTATCTAAATCGATGAGTTCATTTGAAAACATATCAAGTTCTGGGTGGGCAACAACATGATCGTTTCCATCAATAATTAACGCAAATCCTGTGTCTCCAACCGTCTTATTTTCGAAATAAAGCTTTATAGATTCTATATCAATATCAACTGCTAAAACACCAACAAAATTATCTGTTTGATCATAAACAGGAGTTGCAACTGTTGTAATCAACTTATCCTCTGTTGCATTTAAGAACACTGGTGTTACAATAGTTTGGTCTTCACTTAGTACTGATTGATACCATGGTCTAGTTCTCAAATCAAATCCAGGTCCTGGAACAAAGCCACTTGAATTAATCATTTGATTATCTGGATTACCAAAATACATGGATTCTATCCAAGGATTATCTTCATCTATTTCAACCATAAAATGAAGTAATTCATCAGTGCCATAGATTTTAATATAACTAGAAACTCCCTCAAGCGTAATGAAAAAATCATCATAAAAATGATGAACATCCGCAGACACAGCATTCATTTCAAGTGACAATAAAGCTTCTTGTCTATTTCTTATTGTATGAGCTGCAAAAAAGTAGATTGCAAAAAACAATAGCGCTGATAGAACAAGAAACAGCATAGATATATAGAATTGGCGATGCGCAAAAATTTTCATAGGTTCACCTTATCTACATTTTATCACTTCAATAACTTAAATAAAATTCATTTGCAAACAGTTAATAAAAACTTAATATCTATGAAACATTGACAACCCAAATTATAATTGATACAATTTAGATAATACAGATAATACAGATTGGAAGTGAGTTAATGTCAGATTCTAAAATAGATGTTTTCATGAGGATTAAGCATCATTTTAAATCCTTAATCGAAAAGGGGGCTTACCTAGTAGGTGAACCTTTACCAAGCGTAAGAAACGCTGCACTTGATTTAGGCGTTAATCCCAACACTGTTCAAAAAGCATATCAAGCATTAGAGAGTGATGGACTTATTGAAGTATTACCAAAAAAAGGGGCTTATGTAAAACAATATGAGATGAGTGATCAACATTTAATTGATGCTTTAAAACATTTATTAGATGAACTCAAGCAAAAAAGAGATGTTAATGATCTCGTTAAGTTCGTTAAAAATTATCTAGGGGGAGATGCTTTATGATTGAAGTTAAAAATATTTATAAATGGTTTAATGGTCATCTTGTATTAAATAACTTAAATTTAATTCTTGAAAAAGGTACAGTCTTCGGTCTCATTGGTATCAATGGTGCTGGTAAATCAACTTTTTTAAGACTCATCATGGGTATACTAAAGCCCACTAAAGGCGATATATACATCGATGGTAAATCTGTTTTGTATCACGATGACATTAAGAAAAACTTATTCTACCTTTCTGATCAACCCCCTTTTAATCATCAAATGACATTTAAAGATTTAGCTGATTTATACAAAATATTTTATCCTTTTGAAGATGATACATTTATAAGTATATTAGCTATGTTTGGATTAAACCCACATCAAAATTTATCACAAATATCAAAAGGCATGAAAAGACAAGGATATATTGCTTTAGCATTTGCATCAGGAGCTAAATATTTACTCCTTGACGAAGTCTTTGATGGTTTAGATCCTGCTGCAAGACTTAAATTCAAAAAACTCATGATCTCAGATGAACACAAAGATAAAATCATCATGGTTACAAGTCATTCACTTAGAGAACTTGAAGATATTTGTGATTCATTTGGTATGATTGATGAAGGCCATTTTTCAAGATTTGGGGATCTTTCACACGAGTTAAGTAAACTTAAAAAATACCAAATCATATTAAATGATTTGACACCTATCACATCTGATAAACCGCTATCAAAAGCCGTTTATCACCATCAAAATGGCAGAATCCTTACAATAGTCATAGAGTGCAATCACACTTTAGATGAATATATCTCAAATGATTTGTATCATGTTGTTGATGAACTTCCTATTTCTTTTGAAGAATATTTTATGATTACACAAAAAGGAGGCAAATCATGAAAAAATATCTAGACTATCTCATTCATAAGAAATGGCTCCAAACACTTGTTATGACGATTATTCCAACACTTATTATGGTACTTATTATAACCTCTTCAAGGTTCGCTAGATACTCAAGTGGTGGATTTAGAGATCCTAGTGAACTACTGATTTCTATCATATTTATGATGATCGTGATGATTGTAATTGTCATCTTTAGATTCTCATCACTCAGAAGTGCTAAAGAAGTTGATCTATATTATGCACTTCCAATTTCTAGACAAAAATTATTCTTGACCCATTTTATTTATGGATTGTTACAAGTGATATTTGTTTGGACCATTCTCTATTTCTTCTCATTAATCACAGTTATTGCTAAGACTAATGGAGGTTATGCAGAAGGCTGGTTATTCTTAATCTATTTCATTGCTTTATTTTATATCATCATTTTATATAGTATCACTGTGTTTGTATTTTTAAGAGCAAACACCATCTTTGACGGCATTGCATTCATAATTCTTTTTAATGTTTTATTTTTGTTTGTAGCCATCTTTTTTACTGGTAGAGTCTTTTTATTTAATACCAATTTTAGCGAACCCTTCTTTTTAAATCCATATTACTCAGTTGCGGAGCTCACAGCTTTCATGACTAAACTGTCTAATCAAATCAGTTCTAACGATCAAGTAAGATTTGAAAATGCATCCTTATTTATCATTATAAATACGATTTTTTATGCATCTTCAGCTGTATTTGCGTTCCTATATAGTTATCGTCAAATCAATGAAACCAAAACAGAGTCAATCGGTCAGATTAGCAGTAGTAAGCTAGGTTACAAATTTTATATCCCTGCAATATTAATTACAGCTATTCAAAGCATTTTCTTTATCGGAAGTGCCGTTACATTTGTATTGGTGATCATTTTTGTTTCTGCTGGCTTTATTGGATTTTTCATTTATAAAAGAGGCTTAAAAATTACATGGGTCGATACAGCATATGTCCTTATACCGACTTTGATTGGTATGATCATAGGCGTTATGATGAATGGTTTTTAACATCAAAAGAGCTTGAACGTTTTGTTCAAGCTCTACTTTTTTTAGTTTTCATCTTTTTTGATCCATTTTTTGAAAGCTTCTAGTTTATTAGCCTTGTGTGCTAAATCTTTTATTTCAGTAATTAATAATTTTCGATCATATACGTGAAGTTTATCAAAATCAGTATCCTTCATGATATATAAAAAGAAGTTCCATATTGCATCTTTCATCATATAATTACTATCACTTGATATTCTTGTTAATGCTCTAATCATAGATGCTAAAACTTTTAAATCTTTGTATCCATACAAATATATTTGAGAAAAGTGATCATAAAGCAAATCTTCAAAACTAATCGTTCTAAGTTTTAATCTTGGTTCATCTTCATCATCTTTATATACCAAACTATCAAAACCATCCGATAGTTTCATTAAGATAAAACCTAATTGATCAATACAATTCATCGCAGTTACTGGATCATTAACACCAGGTGATAATGCTCTTACTGCGATTTCAATAAGTTTTTGTGTTTTATTTAAATACTCTTCATGATTTTGTGGTTCATTTCCGATCACAAAAAACTCTTTTAATTTTTCAGCATCAAAATTAAAACTCTCTTTCTTTCCTTTATACTCGAATATAATATCATCTTCAAAGATATGTTCATTAAAAGGTATTGAAACCGACATATATGCATTTTCTTCTTTGAGATATGCAAGTAATTTATCATAGTTTAAATCAACGAAATATCCAGATACTGGTGAATGATACTCTTTAGTATCTTTAATTTCAAAATCAATATCTTTGAGCAATGTTATCCTTTCGTTCTCATCGATATTTTTTTTATAGGCCTCGATCCTCTTAACGGAATCTTTTACGAGTTCATCCATATAGACATTCACTCTTACCGCTTTTGATACATACTGAATATAATATGCAAATATAGATAAGCCTAATGCAAAGAAAATCATCATCATAAGTGTCGTTAGTGGATAGATATCAACCACATGCCTATTGATCAACATTAAACTAAGTAATGTATATGCACTCATACCGATAAAGAAAGCTAAAACATTCACTGGTACTTTTCTTTGTAAAAAGTCACTTAACGTTCTAGGTGAAAACTGTCCACTATATAAAGTCATCACAACCAATATTGAAGAAAATGTTATTGTGATGATTGTGATGATTGCGCCAATCACCATGACAGCTAGAGTTTCTGTAAACTCTTTAGAAAAACTGAATGTATTAGAAAAGCTAGAGTTTTGGATATTGATATCTACATAATATCCTGCAAAAGATAATCCAACAAATAGTAAAATGCAAATTATAAACTTTACATACATCTTTTCTAACTGCATTTTAATGTATTTCACGATAAAACACCTCACTTTTTTATATTATACATCTAAAAGGAGCTCAGTGCATTTCATTTAAATGAAAGTTCAAAAGATTATGCTATTCATATACTTATTCAAATTCACCTTCGAACTCAATCTTTTTAGTATAATTACACTTGGGATACTTGTTATAAGCCAAAACACCAATCAAGAGCAAGAGATAAGCGCCTTGCAGTGTGCTAAACAAAAATCTTAATGTATAAAGCGTTTGAAGATCACTCTTAAATAGGATGTCTGAAATAAGTGGATTACTTCCCAATAAAAGGATACTGTAAATCAAAAACATTCGCTTAAATGGGACATTTTTGATATATAAATATATACCAATGGTTATATATATCAGTGTAAAAACAACCATAATTCCCAGATTGATTCGACCATAGGTCATTACCCATTGAATAAATGCTTCATGTGGTTCTATAACATTTTGCAATAACGGTAAAAATAAAGCATGAAAATACTGGAGCACTTGAATAACAAACGAAACAATACTTATACTCAAGAAGAGGGAAAGTATTTTATGCTTACCAATTAGTTTTCTCAAAAAGTAACAAATAATCAAACTTGAGATCAAACTTAAAATCGTAAAATCTAAAGCAACCAACTTCGTAAATGTTTGTATTGTCATCCATGTATTAAATGATTCTCTTTGTTCTAGCAAGCTTCCTGAAGTAATAATCATCAGTCTATAGTTTACATATCCAGAGAAAACCGCAAACACAAACAAGATGAGTTGAAACAAAAAGGCATTTTTAGACATTATGTTTGATCTGTTTTCCTCAAATGCAATCACTTCATCGTAATGATTTTTCTCATAAATGGAAAATAATATATATTCTACAGACACCATGATAAATGATATGATAATGCTCAAAAGAAAATAAATATTACTTGTAAAGTCAATCGCTTTATTTATAGTGAATAAAACAGTCACATAGATCAAACCAAATGTTAATAATATGATCAAAACATTCAAAAATACATGGCTATAATAATTAGATTTAGAAGACTCTATATACTTATAGTTTGCATAAAGTCCTTTTCTTTTCAGAAATATCATTGCAACAATAAACCCTATTAAAATGAGTGTATTCGTCATATTGACTACTGTTGACTGTGCTAGTGTACTTGATAAAACTTGATAAAAATGAACCCACAAACCTCCAATAAAAATAAAGATAAAACCGATATGATATGTTTTACTTATGCTTCTTTCGATTCTTTCATCATAATCCCCAACTTGTTTCAATGAAACTATCGAAAATAGAATCATAGATGATAAAATGATAAATCCTTCTACATAAAACATACGCATGTTAAATCCAAACACTAATAGTTTTAAAACTGCTAAAACAATTGAGGCTATAAAAACATATAATAAAACATATTTTTTAACCTGATTCATTTCTTTTGCAATACGTTCATCTTTCACTTTCTTCTTCCTCCCAAAATAATTCATCTAATGTTGTGTTTAGTGCTTTACAAATGGCAATGCAAAGTTTTAATGAAGGATTATATTTTTCCTTTTCAATAAGTATAATCGTCTGTCTTGAAACACCAATTTGTTTGGCAAGGTCTTCTTGAGATAATCCTAGAAGCACTCTTTTTGATTTCATTTTATAATTCACTTATAACATGTAAGATTTAAACTGTATTAAGTTAGTACTTAAGACGGATTTAAATCTTTCCCCTTTCTTTCTAATTTAATATAATAATAATGTACTGTGGATTTGTTTCATTTTTATATAGCTTAGACTATTTCGAGGTGACGCTTACCACGGTCTTTATTTTAATCAGCAATAGTTAGTTAGCGCAAGACGCTTATTACATGATTATGAGATAAAGATTAGCTGGACTTACCACATGTACAC
>SWCB01004146.1_pt1 | contig 65529 bp, 62 predicted proteins | sample 4692901 | NCBI WGS metagenome assembly SWCB01 (sample SAMN10267276, study PRJNA491770) | bioreactor metagenome | isolation source: DHS bioreactor inoculated with subseafloor sediment | place: Japan: off Shimokita Peninsula | collected 2006-08 | reverse complement strand
GTTTCTTCCCGGCGAAGACGTCGCTTCAGAAGTGGGCCAACGGCGACTCGTCGCGGTTCCTGACGAGTTCGTCTTCACCGGGGATAAAGGTGACCCCATCGAGTTCCGCGTTGAGCAACGCCACCTCAAACTCGGCGGTGTCTCCCAGGGTTTCAGGCTCATCGTCCTCGACGGGAACCGGTGCGATGCGCCATTGGTTCACTTCTGAAGCGACGTCTTCGCCGGGAAGAAACACCGTCGAGGGCTCGCCGCGCTTGATGACAGCAGGCGTGGCATCGAAGCGGCTCCAGACATCGGCCTCGATACGTCCTGAGACGACCGAAAGGAACTCAAAACGCACCCTCGTGTCCGACCAAGGCTGTTCGCCCGCGGCCCACAGATACAACGCAGCACCATCGACCACCAACGCACGTCCGGCGGCCGCGGGGTGAAGCAATGCCTCCCTGATTCTGGGAGACAAGAAGGATGCGACAAACTCCGCGTCGTCGCTCATGACTGTCCAGCGGCTATCGAAGGCAGCGTCCCCTGTGCGTACAGTGCGTGATCCGACGGCCAGTGCGACTCTTTCGAGACCTACGGGAACGACCTGCAAGCGAGGAAGAATTCCAGGAAGGGTCATCAGCTCGACGGTGAGCGTCTGGGTCGAGAAGCGCTGCACTGTGCGCCCGCGCCATTCGCCGCTGACACTCTCACGACGCTGGTCCTTCTGAAAGGGGTGAACAGCCGTCGACATCGGCAGTTCGGGTGCCGAGTCAGCGTGGAACACAAGGGCGTGGAGGCTCGCAAACTCACGTGCCTCGCGGCCCGACTTCCTCGCCCTGTCCCACATACTGGCCCTCTTTCCGTTTCACTGCACCATGAGAGTCCTCGGCACCCACATCGTGACGCGAAAGCGAGTGTGAAAAATGTCACACTTGCAACGGCTCGCCCGCATAGCACCTCCTAAACCATCCGCCCCACACTCGCCTTGCTATACCCCCAGGGGTATGTTAGTGTTCTCGGAGAATCCACCAGAAAGGTCACCCCTATGTGCTCTCCCGCTACCTGCCCCACGTGTGGCAAGGCAACCTGGACCGGCTGCGGCAGCCACGTCGATCAGGCGCTCGCTGGCGTCCCACAGAACAAGCGATGCGAAGGCCATAGCGGCTCGGCGAACACGTCAAACCAAGCCGCCTCGTCAATGTTTGGGCGCCTTTTCTCGCGCTAGCCGCCCAATCAGGTCCCGCGGGGCGCCTCGCCCCAGCGTGGACCGTGGCCTGGCGCGAGCCGCTTGTCTCGTTCTGAGGGGGTGTGCGCGGGCTGGCAACCACTTTCATTGCTGACGTCGCGTCGATAGTTGCTCGACCCAGGTATGGTGCCCACAGAGAACAGGGGGCCCTACATGGCATCGACAACGACTGTCGCACGCGCGCAATCCCGTGGCATTGCCCTCCCTCCCGCTCGCGAAAGCCCGCCGCCGGGAGTCTTCGAGGCGCGTTTTTCCCAGCCCGGAATCGTCGTGGCCATCGTATTCACCGCCATGTCACTGTTGCCGTCTTTGCTGCCCCGCATCCCACCGATCCAAGGCCTGGCCTCGGGCGTGACGTTCTTGATGGGCTACGGCGTGGGAGCGCTTGGTGGAGCGGTGTGGCGCTACCTGGGCATCCCCGAGCCCACTGGCCGTGCGCGCCACCTCTCACAACTCATTGCATACTCGGTCGCGATCGCCGTGCTTGCTGGATCCGTCTGGTGGTTCGTGGGATGGCAAAACGCGGTAAGGCGGTCCTTCGGTATGGACGAGTTGAGCCCCAGTGTGTGGCCAATCGTCGCGGGCGTTGCCCTCTTCTCAGCCACCTTGGTTCTTGTCCTCTCACGATCCCTTCGGCTGCTATTTCGCACGGCGGGCAACTTCCTGGACCGTTGGCTGCCACGCCGGCTCGCCAACGTCTTGGCTGCGACCGCGTTACTTGTGCTCCTCAACCTTCTTGTCTCCGGCGTGCTGGTGCAGGGCTTCTTTGGTTGGGCCAACACGGCGTTCTCCGCGCGAGACACAGGTGACAAGCCAGGTGTGGAGAGACCGACCGACCCGTTGCGGTCGGGCAGTGACGATTCCCTCGTGAGGTGGGAGGACATAGGGCGCCAAGGACGCGAGTTCGTCTCCATGGGACCCACAGCAGTCGATATCGACAGGTTCTCGGGCGGCGGCGCCCTTGAACCCATCCGGGTGTATGTCGGGCTCAAGTCGTCCGAGACACTCCAAGGGAGATCAGACCTCCTTCTCGAGGAACTCAAGCGCTCTGGCGCATTTGATAGACAGGTCCTCGTCTTGGCCACGACGACCGGAACCGGATTTCTCGATGCCCACGGCGTCGACACGATCGAGTACCTCTGGAACGGTGACACTGCGATCGCGGGCGTGCAATATTCATTCCTTCCCAGTTGGATCTCCTTGCTGGCAGACCAAGAAGCGGTGAAGCTCACCACCAAAACCGTCTTCACCACCGTGTACGACTATTGGTCGGACCTCCCGGAAGACGACCGACCTCAGCTTTACTTGTACGGGCTTTCGCTCGGCTCCTTTGGGGTCGAATCTGTGCTCAACAGCGTCGACATCATCAACGAACCTATCGACGGCGCCCTCATGGTGGGCCCGCCGTTCGTCAACCCCTTGCACGCCGACCTCGTGGCCGCGCGGGACGAGGGAAGCACTCCGTGGTCACCCATAGTCTCCAATGGTCAGACCGTTCGCTTTACGACTGAAATCAACTCGCTGGACGACCCTTCGGCAGCATGGGGCCCCACCCGCTTGGTCTACCTTCAACACGGCTCCGACCCCGTTGTCTTCTTCTCGCCAGATCTCGCGTGGAACAAACCCGACTGGCTTCAGCCTGGGCAGAGGGCGCCTGACGTCTCAGGACGTATGACATGGTTCCCCTTAGTGACCTTGTGGCAAACGCTGCTCGACTTGCCCTCCGCGGAGGGCGTCCCTGACGGCTATGGGCATTTGTACTCGATTCGAGCAAACCTGGAGGCCTGGGTCGCGGTGACCCAGGCTCCCGACTGGACGCCAGCGGATTCCGAGCGCTTGTCTGTCCTGATGGAGGAGGAGCAGGCGGCCCAGAAATCGCTGCTCGAACAGCTGGGCGACTGACACGACGTCCAGTCCTTGTCGACGATTGACTGCCGACCCTCCGGGCCACCACGGCCAAGCCGCAGGGACATCCTGCTAGTTTCACTGGATAAGGAGGCGACATGTCCCGCGCTCCAAGCTCGGCATCACGACCGCCCGCACGCGGCCCGTTCGGCGTTCACTCCGAAGTAGGCGCGTTACGATCGGTTCTCGTGTGCGCGCCTGGGTTGGCACACAACCGCCTCACGCCGTCTAACTGCGACGATCTTCTCTTCGACGACGTGATGTGGGTGGACGCCGCCCGTAAAGACCATGCCGACTTTGTACGGATGATGCGCCACCGAGGCATCGACGTGCTCGAACTCCACCAGGTCCTCGCTCAAACACTAGCCATCCCCGAGGCGAGGGCCTGGCTTCTCGACCGCAAGATCACCGCAGACGAGATAGGCATAGCGCTCGTCGCAGACGTCCGCGCCTTCCTCGACTCTCTCGCCCCCGAGACCCTCGCGCGCTACGTCATCGGAGGACTATCCAAGACCGATCTCCCCAGCGACTTCGCTCCCCCAGCGTTGCAACTCGTGCGCGAGGAGCTGGGAATGCGTGATTACTTGATACCCCCGTTGCCAAACACGCTCTTCACGAGGGACACCACCTCGTGGGTGTACGACGGAGTCATCCTCAACCCGCTCTTCTGGGAGGCCCGCCACGCCGAGACTCTCTTGATGAAGGCCGTCTACACCTTTCATCCCGACTTTGCCGGCCACGTCACCACGTGGTGGGGTGATCCGGAACGCAGCCACGGGCTCGCCTCGCTGGAAGGTGGCGACGTGATGCCCGTTGGCGGTGGAGTGGTGGTCGTAGGGATGTCCGAAAGGTCCTCCCGCCAAGCGATTACCCAACTTGCTGCTGAACTCTTCGATCAGGGAGCCGCAGACCGGGTCATCGTCGCGAAGATGCCGCGCCTCCGCGCCGCCATGCATCTCGACACCGTGTTTACGCTCGCAGATCGTGACGTGTGCACCGTCTTTCCCGGCATCGTCGATGACATCGAGACGTTTACGCTGCGACCGTCAGCGTCAGACATCTTGATCGACGTGGCGCGAGAAGACCGTCCCTTCGTCGAGGTCGTCGGTGCGGAGCTCGGCGTGACGTTGCAAGTCATCGCCACGGGAGGCGATCGCTACGCGTCCGAGAGGCAACAGTGGGACAGTGGCAATAACGTGCTCGCGCTCGAGCCTGGGGTAGTGGTCGCATATGACCGCAACACCCATACCAACAATTTGCTGCGGCGTGCAGGTGTCGAGGTGCTGGAAATCAGTGGCGCCGAGCTCGGACGCGGGAGGGGCGGCGCACACTGTATGACGCAGCCCTTGAGGCGCGACGCGTAGCCGCTACCGTTCGGGTCCTGACATTTTTGACACGCTACGAAGTGAGAATGCCTCGCGTGATGGAGTCGCTGCTGTGCGTGGGCACACCATCGCGCGGTTCCACGGAGATGTCCACGATCGGATACGCACTGGGCTCGTAGCCAGCGGGAATGGTGAACTCGCCGCGAGAGGAGTCAAGATACCCGAGCGAGACCATACCTTCCACGTTCGGGTCGATGAGCCACACCTCAAGGTCTGCATCGTCAGGCGCCGTGAAATCGGTGTCGATCACCAAGACGCGCGCGCCTCCTGGACGGTCTTCGACTCTCGCGGTTCCTGCCGGTGCGTCGGTGACCAAACTGGTGAGCGGGGCCGATGCCACCACAGTGACATCTCCTCCGCCCCCGTTCGCCCACATGCCTACACCCACGCCTCCGATGACCACGCCAGCGGCTGCCGTCGCGACAAGCCGCCAGATGGAGGAGGGTCGAAGGGGCCTCACGGCGGCGCCGATCGGGGTGACGGTGGCTAGACCATCGTCGCGTGCATCCGGGGCGTCGACGGCCGCGGCTTCGCCCTCTCGCAGGCTCGCTGTGACATCGTCGAAAGCGATCTCGGAGACGATCGCGTCCCATACGCGCGCAGGAGGCGCCAAGAGTGGCGCTTGAGCTCCAGTGGCGGTGGCCCTGGACATCAAGGCTTCAAGTTCGCGCACTTCGCCCAAGCAGTGTGTGCAAGCGTCGAGGTGGCCGGCGTCGCCGTCAGCCAACCGCTCGCCAATGGCCGCCGCGGCAATGAGCTCATCATCAAGATGCGACATCGGCGGCCTCCAATCGTGTACGTAGTGTGGTGAGCGAGCGTTTGATGTGACTCTTCACGGTCCCTAGAGGCATTTCCAAGGCGGCCGCGATCTCTTCGTGTGTCTGTCCCGCGTAGAACGCCATCGACAGGATGGTGCGCCGCGGATCTCCAAGCAACTCAATCTCGTAAGCGAGCAACAGGTCATCGAAAGTGTCTCGCTCTACGGCGGGAACCTCGTCACGGACCGTCTCGAGCCTGCGGCGATCCCTTGTCCGTCGTTCGAGTGCGTCGGCAATGGTCCGACGCGCGATGCCCACAACCCATCCTCGCAAAGCGCCGCGGTCAGGATCGAACGACTCTCTCGATCGCCATGCCGCGACAAAGGTTTGCTGGGTGACGTCCTCCGCCTCCGTGGCGTCCCCAAGAGACCTGACGGCGAGCGAATACACGAGTGATGACACATCGCGGTAGATCTCTTCGAGAGCCGCGTGGGAGCCTGCCACGAACGCGTGCGCCAAGCTTGCGCCCGTCGGCTCGTCGGATAGCTCCACTGCCTCTCCCCTCGACATCAGTAGGACGGTACTCATCATCACGCCTGTGTGGGTGTGGCCCATACGACGACGTTGTCATCGTAATGCCGAATCGATGGATTCCAACTTCCACCACAGGTCACAAGGATGAGCATTCCCGCGCTGTCTTGCGAGATCGCATCAAAGTCGACGGTCTGCTTAGAAATCTGTTCGAGCCTCGTCACCAGGAACACCTTCTCGGAACCATCCGACAAGGTGACGGTCACCTCTTCGCCGACCTGCACGTCGCGTAGATAAGAGAACTGTCCCCTCCCGCCAACTTCAGAAGCCACGTGAGCCGCGATCAATGAGGCTCGCCCTCCATCACCAGGGACGCCTCCGTACCGGTACCACGCCGCAGTAACCGATTCGTCTGGCAGTGCCATCGAACCGTCTGACTCCAACCCGTATGCTGCGACGGGCATATCTATCTCTAGACCCTGGACCACGATCCTTGTCGGGGCTATCCCCAGACGGTCTGCAACATCGCTCGGGGACGTCGATTGGACGCGGACAGCCCCCGCAACAATTCGTGCGGCGATCGGGGGGACGGTGTCGTCCCCGGTGACGTCAAGGGAAGCTACGCGGCTATCTTCTGATGAAGACGCGCGGGGCCACATGACAAACGCCGATGCCGTGGCAATAGCGGCGACGATGGCGAGACCCGCCGCGACGGCCATCGGAATACGTGTGTTCATGGTCTGCCCTTCATGGAGAACGTCGGGGGCGTTCCGGAACCCCGTCCGGAGCGCCCCGGGCTGGGGGTAGGTATCCGGCTCCTTAGCCGCGTGCCTTGACCGCGACGCGGGTCGCCATGCCTGCGCCTGCAAGTGCGAGCGAGGCGACGATCACGAGCGCGACGGGGAAGGAATCTCCCGCGCCAGCCAGCGGAGCGGAGCCCGCCGAGACACCAGAAGGAGCTCCCTGGTTCGTGTTGACCGTCTGGACGGCGACCGTCAGCGAGTCATCACCAGCGTTGCCCCAGGCGTACACGATCGTGTTGACGCCAGAAGCCACAGTGACGTCGGCGGGGCCGAATGCCTGCGTGGAGGTACCTGCGAGGTTGAGGCTAGCGGCGTATGTGCCTACAGGAAGGTCCGCCATCACCTCGTTGGGGTTCTCGAGAGCAGGGAATGCCACCGCGCCATTGGCAAGGACATCAACCGAAGGCGCCGCGGCTGTGTGACGGACCGTCAAGCGGCCCTCACCGGCTGCGGTTGCGGAGATATCGTTGGTGAACAGCGACACAGTCGGCGCGGCAGCAGCGTCGAGGTGGGCTACGGCGGTGTAGCTCGTGTCGGCCACGAGGTTGACTGTCACCGGGGGAAGCAGCGGAGCCGAGTCGTCCGTAGAGGTATCAGCGGCGATCGCGACCGTGTACGAACCGGGGTCGAGGGGCAGAGGACCGGCGAGAGTGCCAGGTGCGAAGTTATCCAGCGTGAGTGCTCCGTTGACATACACGTCGACGGTGAGCCCTGGTACGCCGTGGAGGACGGAGAGGTCCACCTTGCCGGCGTCAACAGCGGTTGCGGGCGCCGCAGCGCCGACTACGAGAAGTGCGCCGGTTGCGAGCCCGGCGAGAACTGACTTGCGCATCTGAAGCTCCATTCTGCGATCACCCTGTGCGACCGCTTCACCCCCTACTTCCCCGCGGGAGTGAGTTTTGGATGCAGAGCTCTGCAGATTTCGCTGTGAGCGAACACGCCGCTCCCCGCACACGCGCAACGGCTCCAGGAACAGCAACAGCGGGGCCGCATCATCGCGACCCCGCCGAAGCCTTTCATGCCGTCCCTTTAGTGGTGCTTGCGCGCCAACCGCCACATCGTCCAGTTGATCCGCATGAAACGGAAGAACTGCCCGAAGGGGCTCTTGCGGCGCTTCAATTCACCCGCGGTGGGCAAGGGCGCCATCGCAATGCGTTCGTTGGTGTTGTCCATGACGCTCCTCCTTACTCCGGAATCCAGGTCCAGCCTGGCTTGACCTTGGCTTTGTAGATGAACAGGGTGTGTAGCAGGCGCTTGACCCAGTGGCCGGCCAAGCCGATCTCCCCGAACGTCTCCTTCAGGTTGCGGCCAGTCTCCGGGTACTTCTCCCAGTCAGGAACCACAGGACTCATCGTCATTGCCGCGGCCGTTCCCGTCCGCATGCCGGTACCTGCCGATGCGACGCACGCCGCTGCCATCTCGGACATCGACGCGCTGTGCGTGGGTTCGGTCGCGCCCTTGAGGATCATGTCGGCGATCGAGAACGCGACAACCTTGCCCATCGTGCCCGAGGGCATGCCTGTCCGCGGCGGCGAGGGAGCCACCGCGATGCCGTCTGGCGTGGCCCGCGGCTTGGAGATCTGGTGGGGCGGCGCAAACGCGATCCCGACAGCAAAGACGTTCTTGTACGTCGGATTCTGGTACGTCCTTGGCCAATCCTTCGCCGTCCATTCCTCGTAGGGTTTTGGCGTGTAGTTGGCGTCGACCTTGAGGAACCCGCTCGGCGCGAAGACAGTGCCCGTGATGTCCTCTCCAGCCTTGTCAAACGCCTTCCAGTCGGCTCCACGGAACGGCGGCAACAACATCGCGAAGTCGAACTCCATGTCGTTGTGCGATCCGTCGAGTTGGTCGTAGTGAATGACGCCCTCGTCGATGCTCGTCACGGCCGCACCGGTCACGGCCTTGACCCCGCGTTCGCGGTACAGCGACTCCGTCCACAACTGGCTCGTGGTGCGGAAGCCGTTTTGTTCGAACTGCATGCCCCCCACGCCGAAGTCGCCCAACTCGTTCTCGTTGGTGAGGTACGTGAGTTCCACCTTGTCGCGCACACCCGCGGCGCGCAATTCATGGTCGACGTTGAAGGTGTACTCGAACGCCGCACCCTCGCACGTGCACGTGCCGTGTCCGACCCCCACGACGACCTTTTGAGTCGTTCCCGACTTGGCGGCCTCGATCACGGCGTCTAGCTTCGCGCTCGCCTCAGTGGCGTGTTCCGGGGTGCAGACAGAGACCGTGTATCCCCCATCAGGGCCAAGGCCAGGGGTCGCAGCAAAGTTGAGCTTGGGGCCCGTCGCATTCACTACATAGTCGTAGCGAAGCTTTTCCGTTTCTCCCTTGCGTTCTGCGGAGGTGTACTCGACCTCCACTGCGGGCCTGTCGTCGTCCGCGTCGCCTTCGGGCCACAAGCCGAACGCCTTCGCCTGGACAAACTCGATGCCCTTCTTCCTATAGATCGGGGCCAGCGGGAAGACCACGTCCTTCGTTGTCATTTTTCCGACACCCACCCAGATGTTGGATGGGATCCAGTTGTAGTTGCTATTTGGGGAGACAACGACAACCTCGTGCGCCTTGCCCAGCCTCCTCTTGAGGTACAGGGCGGCTGTATGTCCGGAGACACCTGCCCCGAGAACCATGACGCGTGCCATGCAGATCACCTTCTTCGCTGATCAGTTGGTGCGGGCTAGCACCTCTCGTGAGCATATACCCAGGGGGGCATCTGGGACCGCCGGACCAACGTCCCGCATGGGCCCTCATGCGGCAGCTATTTGGCCCCTAAAACACGGCCCCAAGCAAGGCCCGACAGACACGTGCGCGTGAGTGCGCGACGAAAACACGAGGGCACCACATGATCGCGAAGCATGGCAAACAGGTGTCTCGCAAACGAGTACGCTCGACGCCACATCACTCGGCGACGCCACATCAGGCAGGTATTGTCGCCCCGTGTCGGACCACTCTCCGCGCTCGTGACCATAGCCGTCGGACTTGTCGTTGCGTCTATTTTGGGCTATCTCGGGCAGCGAGCCCGCCTGTCGCCAATTGTTGGGTACATGGCTGCTGGCCTCGTGATTGGTCCTTTCACGACTCTTCACTATGGATCTCGTGGACCGGTTGGTCTGGCTCTTTGATGGCTTCCGTGGGCCCGTTGGAGGTCCCGGGTCTATCGAAGTGGGCCAGGATGTCGCTGGCACGCTTGTTCAGGGGGCGGCCGAGCTTCTGGAGTTCGACGAGCGCGGTCGGGATGCCCGTGCCAAGCGACGCGATCACAGCAGCGAGGGCAGCTTTGCCCGCCTTGCGGTCGGGATCACGGTAGGCAACGATCAGGCGTTGGTAGGCGGCCCAGGTCACTTCAATCTCGACATGGTCGTCAGTGTCGAACAGGGCCGTGACGCGAGCCCATTGTCGGTCGGTGAGGAGCCCGTTCCCGGAGTGCAGGGTGCAACGACACGAGTAGAGCGGGCCGCCGGATCGGCCGCGATGGCTATGGAGTTGTTGCTGAACACGCCTGCGGCACTGGTCCAGGGCATCGCCTGCGAGACGCACGACGTGGAAGGGGTCCATCACGGCTGTTGCTGCTGGTCGTTCCACTCCGGTGGACGCTCGGCGAGCCAAGTCTTGAACACGGCTTTGGACCTCCCGGGCACCATGTCTAGCAGCCGGGACGTGCCACTACCATCGGCCACGGGCGTGAGATCGATGATGACGGTCACGTACGTGTTGCCTTGCCTGGTGTGACGCCACACATGCTCATCGACTCTTAGCACGGCAACACCGTCGAAGCGGGCCGGGTCGTTGATGAGGCGACGGTGACCTTTGTCAAGGACCGCGTCGTTCGCGGTATGCCACGCCACCCCCAACCCCGCCGCGATCCGCGACATCGAAAGGTGATCGACGACGAGGGCACACAACGCCCACGCCAGTCCACCGCGGGAGAGTTTCGCCCGCGGCTGTGCCGCCGCGCGCAGATCGTCAGCCCAGTAGCGGTCGCAGGAGTCGCGACGGTAGCGGCGGACACGGACAAGAAGAGTCGTGGGCCTGCCGCCGAACGGTTCATGCGCGAGCCTGCGCGATTGTGTGCCAAGCGAACGACCTCGTCCACCACTCCGACGTCCTCACCCTCAAAGGAGCCAGCTACCGACTCAAGAACACCGGGATCACGACCCTGCCATCCGCCCGGACCGAAAACACGGCAGAATAAACACCACCAGTGGACTACATTTCAACGAGCGTCGACAGCGGCTACATGCCCGTCATCGGGAGTGTGGGGGCACACCCCGCGTAGGACGGCCACCGGTATACTTTCTCGCAGAAAGGACGCGTTCGTTTGCGCGGCAAGCCCGCGTGCAAGCGCGTGCGGCTGTCCCTGCGGCTTGTTTCTCGCCCAGCCCACCGTCCCCCCGCAGCAAGGAGAGTGATGATCGCCCTGTTACTCCTCTTTGGAGTCGTAGGGCTAGTTGCGCCCGTCGCCGCCAAGTATCTAGGCAGATGGGTTTTTCCCGTGCTGGCCGCGGTGCCTGCGGGGGCCGCGGTGTGGGTTGCGCTGCAAGGCCCTGCAGCCCTGTCGGGTCGCATCCCTGTGCAGTCCGTCGAGTGGATCCCGCAACTGGGTGTGTCACTGTCATTCCGGATGGACGCCCTGTCATGGGTGATGGCTCTGTTGGTGTCCGTCGTGGGCGCCTTGGTTTTGCTCTATTGCACGTGGTATTTCTCCAGTGACGAGAGTGGCTTAGGCCGCTTTGCCGCTTTGCTGCTGAGCTTTGCGGGCGTGATGTTCGGTTTGGTCCTTGCTGATGACCTCATCGTCATGTTCATCTTTTGGGAAGCCACTTCCGTTCTGTCCTACTTGCTCATCGGGCATTACACGGGCCGCCGCGAAAGCCGAGGTGCGGCCCTCCAAGCGCTGCTAGTGACGACATTCGGCGGCTTGGCGATGCTGGTCGGCATCGTGATCCTCATGGCTCAGTCCGGGACCTCGTCGATGTCCCAGATCATCGCCTCCCCGCCGCCACTGAGCAGTCCACTCGTGATCAGCGCCGTGATGCTGGTGCTGGTGGGTGCGGTGTCAAAGAGCGCGCTCTTGCCGTTCCACTTTTGGCTCCCTTCCGCGATGGCCGCCCCCACGCCGGTGAGCGCCTATCTGCATGCCGCAGCCATGGTGAAGGCTGGTATCTACCTCATTGCTCGTTTTGCGCCTGGCTTTGCCGAGATGCCTGGGTGGAGGCCCACGCTCATCATCTTGGGAGCCGTCACCATGGTTTTGGGTGGCTGGAGATCGTTGCGTCAGAACGACCTCAAGCTGCTGCTTGCTTACGGCACCGTGAGCCAGTTGGGCTTCTTGACATTGGTGCTGGGCTTCGGCGAGCCCAATGTCGCCATCGCAGGCTTGACTTTGCTCGTGGGCCACGCCGCCTTCAAAGCCACACTGTTTTTGGTGGTCGGGATCATCGACCACGACACGGGAACTCGTGATGTGCGCGAACTGTCTGGATTGGGACGCAGCCGTCGCGGCCTGGCGTTGGTAGCGGTACTCGCTGCAGCGTCGATGGCAGGGGTGCCGCCTTTGCTTGGCTTTGTGGCCAAAGAGGCAGTGTTTAGCACCCTGATCGACAGCCTGACGGTGCAACCCGTGTGGGCCTGGGTGGCGCTCGCGGGCGCGATCGTGGGATCCATTTTCACCGTGGCCTACAGCGCACGCTTTGTATGGGGAGCGTTCGCTACTAAGCCTGAGCTTGGCGCTACCACGATCAAGCGTTCGAGCCGCGGCTTCTTGGTGGCGCCGGCTTTGCTCTCGGTCTTTGGGTTGGTGACGGGCTTCGCTCCCGCCGCGCTCGAGCCGTGGTTCATTCCTTACGCGGACACGTATGGCGCCGACACCACGTACCACCTCGCGTTGTGGCACGGCTTTGTCCCGGCGTTGGGTTTGACTGCCGTGGTGGTCGCTGTGGGACTGCTCATCTTCGTGTATCGCAGGCAAGTGGTGCGTGTCCAAGCCACGATGCCTCGCCTGCCAGACGCGGCGCGCGGCTATTGGGGCGTGGTGCGCGCAGTAGACGTCACTGGTTCATTCACTACTCGCATCTTGCAACGTCGTGGCCTACCCGGTTATTTGTCGATGATTCTGGTGGTGTTCGTTGGCGTGACCGCGGTAGTCGCTTTGACCACTCGCAACTTGCCAGGGGGTTTGGTTCGCTGGGATCACCCACTGCAAGCAGTTGTGGCCGCCATGATGGCGATGGCTGCGGTAATGGCGGCCTTGGTGGGCCAGCGCTTCACGGCCGTGCTCCTGGTGGGCATGACGGGCTACGGCATGGTCGCACTCTTTGGGTTCCACGGTGCGCCCGATCTCGCTCTCACCCAGGCGCTCGTCGAGACAGTCACACTCGTAGTATTCATCCTGGTATTGCGCCGGTTGCCGCAAAAGATCGCGCAAAGGAACAAGCCCACTCACCGTCCGGCTCGCGCCGCCTTGGGGTTGGCGGTGGGCGTCATGATGGCCCTGGTCGCGGTGGTGTCCCTGGGTTCGCGCACCGAGCCCCGTATCTCGGAGCAATTACCGGTCATGGCTCTTGAGGAGGGCTACGGCCGCAATGTCGTGAACGTCATCCTTGTGGACATCCGCGCGTGGGACACCCTCGGTGAGATCTCGATGCTCGTGACGGTGGCGACAGGCGTGGCGAGCCTGCTTTTTGTCACCGGCCGTCAAGACGGGGTGCCTCGCCTTGCGCGTCGGGGTGCGCGCCCTTTGCAGCGTGCGCGAGCAGCTCGATCCGTGGTTGAGCCCGTCAACACGAGTGCGGTGCACGAGATAGCCGAGTCCTCGTTCCGGGTCGACGACGCGACCGCGGCAGATGGGTCGACAGGCGGGGACGATGCCCCAACCAGGTGGTCATGGCTCTTGGCTGGGCGGACACTTACCGCCGCCAACCGATCCATCTTGCTCGAGGTGTTGGTGAGGTTCCTCTTCCACCCGGCGATGGTGGTGTCCGTCTACTTGCTGTTTGTGGGCCACAACGCGCCGGGTGGAGGCTTTGCGGGGGGCTTGCTTGCCGGCCTCGCGCTAGTGGCCAGGTACCTGGCGGGCGGTCGCTACGAGTTGGCGGAGGCTGCGCCCATTGACGCCGGCAAGCTGCTGGGGGGCGGTATCCTGCTCGCCGCAGGCACTGCCGCATCGTCGCTTCTGTTCGGCATGCAAGTCCTGGAGTCCACATGGTTTGAATACGACCTCGGGCCGTTCCACATCAGCTCGGGCACCTCCACGCTCTTCGATATTGGCGTGTATCTGGTGGTCCTTGGAGTAGTGCTCGACATCCTGCGCAGCCTCGGCGCGCAAGTAGACAGGCATTGGGAAGCACTTTCGGATTCATCTGACGGTGATGATCAATGAGCGCATCCGCACCGCTCATCATCCTGATGGCGATCCTGTACGCCTCTGGCGTTTACGTATTGCTTGAGCGCAGCCTTACCCGGGTGTTGATTGGCTTCTTGCTTATCGGCAACGCTACCAACTTGCTGATTCTCATCATGTCTGGTCGTTCTGGGGATGCGCCCATTTGGGTCGATGGAGCGGACCAAGCCGCGTTTGCTGACCCCCTCCCACAAGCGCTGATTCTCACGGCGATAGTCATCACCTTTGGTGTTACTGCGTTCTTGTTGGCGCTCATCTACCGCTCCTGGTGGCTCGCTCAATTGGGCGACCAGGGCGACCAGTTGGTGCTCGAGCATGAAGAAGACGCCACGTTGTCCGACGAGGTTTTCTCCAGCGTGTCCGATGATGACGATGCGTTACTCGAGGCCTTGGGTGCGAGTGATGAGCCCGGGGTGCCGGACCCTGGCGACGCGCTACGTGAGCGGCCATGATGCGCGTCTTGATTCCGCTCATGGTCTTGGTGCCGCTCTTGGGCGCGGCGCTGGCTTTGGTCCTAGGCCGGTCCCCGCGCCTCCAAATCGCGATCAGCGTGAGTGCATTGAGCCTCACCACGGTGATCTCGGTGTTCTTGCTGATGCACGCGGACAGTCACGGTGCCACCGTGATCGAGGTGGGCGGCTGGAAGGCTCCGTGGGGAATTGTCCTCATGGTGGACCGCTTTAGCGCGTTGATGTTGCTGGTCTCATCCGTGGTGCTGCTGAGCGTGCTCATTTACGCCGTGGGGCAGGGAATCGCTGACGGAAATCGCGAGACTCCGGTCACCATCTTTCACCCCACGTACTTGCTGCTCGCTACCGGTTTGTTCGTGGCGTTCAGCACCGGTGACTTGTTCAACCTGTATGTGGGCTTCGAGATATTGCTAGGTGCGAGTTACGTGTTGCTCACGCTTGGTGGGACCGGTGCCCGGATTCGCGCGGGGGTGACGTACATCATCGTGAGCCTGGTGTCGTCGGTGTTCTTTTTGGCCGCAATCGCAATGGTCTATGGCGCTACGGGCACGGTAAATATGGCCCAGGTGGCCCAGCGCATCGCCGACTTGCCTGAATCCACTGCAACCTTGCTGCACGTGATGATTCTGTTGGGATTCGGCATCAAGGCCGCATTGTTCCCAATGTCGTTCTGGCTACCGGATTCGTATCCCACCGCGCCCGCGCCCGTTACGGCAGTCTTTGCGGGGTTGCTGACAAAGGTGGGCGTCTACGCGATCATCCGCACCGAGACTTTGCTTTTCCCTGACGACGGTCCCGGCGGGGACTTTAGGACGCCACTCATGTTGGTGGCGCTATTCACGATGGTCATTGGCATCTTGGGTGCCACGGTCCAGGCGGACATCAAGCGATTGCTGTCCTTCACGCTGGTAAGTCATATCGGCTACATGATCTTTGGCATCGCCCTGAGCACCCAGCTGGGCTTGAACGCCACGGTGTACTACGTGATCCACCACATCACCGTGCAAACTACCTTGTTCCTTGCGGTGGGCCTCATAGAGCGAGTGGGCGGTACCACCTCAATATCGAGGCTCTCAGGGCTGTTGAAACGGGCTCCGTTCATTGCGCTGTTGTTTTTCATCCCGGCGCTCAACCTTGGTGGAATCCCCCCGTTCTCGGGCTTCTTGGGCAAGGCAGGCATCTTGATAGCAGGCGCCCGAGTCGGGGGCCCGATGGTGTGGCTACTTATCGCAGGCGCCGTCACTACGTCGTTGCTTACCCTGTACGCGCTCATGCGGGTGTGGAACATGGCGTTCTGGCGCTCCCGTGAAGAAGTTGCGGCCGGGTATAGCTCCACCTATCTCAATTCACTCGTGGAAAGTCCCGACGATGAAGGCGAGGTGAGCCGTGAGGCGACGACACCACGCCTCATGGTGGCGGCGACCACCGGCATGGTCGTCATCACCATTGCGCTGACTGTGTTTGCAGGCCCACTCTTTGCCTTGGGCGACCGTACCGCTCAAGAGATTGCCAATCGGGACGCGGCAATAGCGAATGTGTTAGGCCCTGAGGTGTCCAATGGCTGAGAAGCGGCGCATGCGCAAGGCGCGGGGACGGGCTCTGGGGCGCTTGATCCCCATGCAGTTTGCGCTCGTGCTCTTGTGGTTGTTCTTGTGGGGTGGTTTCTCGTGGACCACTTTGCTCACGGGGCTGGTGGTGTCGAGCCTCATCCCTTTGGTGTTCTACTTGCCTCCCATTGAGATCACCGGACGGGTTCATGTGGGGTGGCTCGCGTGGTTCGTGTTGCGCTTGTTCATGGACATTGTTCGAGCGTCTGGAATCGTTGCGGCTCAGGCCTTTGGAATCGGCTACTCGCGCGACGCCGCAGTGATCGCCGTACCTCTGCGCACGCGTAGCGACGTGATCATGACTGCCACTGCTGAGGCTTCCACACTGGTGCCGGGGACGTTGGTGCTTGATATTGACCGAGAGTCGCGGGAACTGTACTTGCACGTATTCAGCGTGAGGTCCCTTGATGACGTGGAGAAGGCTCGCCGCGAGGTGCGGGAGACCGAGGCAAGGATCATTCTTGCTATCGGGTCCCCATGGGAAGCGCGCGTGGTGCGTAGAGAACGCCGTGAGGCAAGGGCGGCAAGGTTGTTAGGGGCGTTGGGGAGTGATGCGAAGTGAATGTCCTCTTGGTGGTCTCGGGCCTGATGTTCTCCGCTGCGGGCATCGCCGCGATTGTGCGCATTGTGCGCGGACCCACGCACTTTGAGCGGGTAGTAGCAGCCGATGTCTTGACATCCACCATCGTGTGCTGGCTTGGAGTGTGGATGGTTGCGAAGCGAGACACGACCTTAATGCCCGTGCTGCTTGCGCTAGCGCTCTTCGCCGTAGTCGGCTCCGTGAGCGTCGCACGATTCCTCTCTCAGGACGAGGAGAACTGATGGAATCTCTTTCTGAAGTGGCGAGCCAAGTCGCGGATGTACTTGCCGTGGCGCTGGTGATACTTGCCGGCGTGATGTCGCTCGCGGCAGGGGTGGGTTTGTTGAGATTTCCCGACGCGCTTGGGCGCCTTCACGCTGGTGCTAAGCCACAAGTGCTCGGGGTGATCGCTATCTGCGCGGCGATTACATTGCGTAGTCCCAGTTTCTCAGTGCTCGCATTTGCGTCGCTGATCGTGGTGTTCCAAATGCTGACCCAACCCATCGCCGCTCACATGGTGGGACGGGCTACGTACCGCGCCGAAGCCGTGGACAAGAGTAACCTTGTGGTGGACGAGTTGGCGGAGGATCTGGGCGACGACTAGTGGGCATGGCGTTGGGCCATGAGACCCAAAAGCGCTAGGGTCTTGGGTGGCGCAACGATGCGTCATGTTCCAGTGATTCAAGCCCGCTTTTCCGGACACCCTCGCGAGTTCTCATTCATCCTGATCACCCTGAGTGCCGAACACAAGCTCGTCCCCCCGGAAGCCGAGTCTCCCGTTGTCGCGGCTGCCATCGTGTCGATCGCGATGAATCCCTTGCTCTCTGCTTGGGCAACTCGCGCCTACCGCGCTCGCACTGACGCGGATGTCGCTGACTTTGAGCCCGTCGAAACCACCGCAACGGGACACGTTATCCTCGTCGGCCACGGGCGCATTGGCGCACGCGTCGCGCGCGGATTGTGGAAGCGCGCAGTCCCTGTCGTCCTCATCGACGATGACGAGACGCGGGTAGAGGCGATCAGGGCGCTCGCCGCGTGGTTATGGGCGTGAACGAAGTGGCGGACATCATGATCGCCTCAAGCATCTCGCCCCAACAAGTGTCCGAATCCGATTCAGACTAGGAACTACTCTGAGCCCCTCGTGATGCGATTCCAAGCGTTGATGACGGCCACGACTTCCACGAGCGCGCCGAGCTGCTTCGACGTAAAGAACTTGCCTGCCTCGTTCCTGGCCTCAATTTCAAGGCCGCGCGGGTAGTCGGTAAGGATCTCAGCGAAGCGAAGCGCGGCCGCTTGGCCTGGCGTCACGAGGTCCTCCCTCATCAACTTCACGGGTCTCGCGAGCGCACTCACGAGGTCGGGCCGCGCACCCAGTTGGGTAAGCGCGTCGGAATGTAGTCGAACTGAGAATGAACAACCGTTGATGTGAGAACACCTCAACCGCACCATGTCCCTGACATCGGGCGGAAGCCCAACGGCAGCAGCTGAATCGAGTTCCTCGAGCGCGCGCAGAAACGCCGCCCTGACGCGTGCTTGACTCATGTCATCGAAGGGTAGTCGGAGCGCGGCGTCCCGGCTACCCCAAGAAGAGAGCGACCTTAGGGCTTGCGATCCGGACCCCCTATACGTCTGAAAGAATGACCCCATGACTTCTCGCATCCCTGACAAGGCCACAGTCGACGGTCTCGAGGACCGCTGGAACGCCGCATGGGAGAGCGTTGGGGTCTACCACTTCGATCGCAGCAAGACGCGCGAGCAGGTTTACTCGATTGACACCCCTCCCCCCACGGTGTCCGGCTCGCTCCACGTGGGTCACGTCTTCAGTTACACCCACACCGACGTGATCGCCAGGTACAAGCGCATGTGCGGGCTTGAGGTGTTCTACCCCATGGGGTGGGACGACAACGGCTTGCCCACCGAGCGTCGCGTTCAGAACTACTACGGCGTGCGTTGCGACCCGATGCTCCCCTATACCGAGGGATTCGTGCCCCCTTTCGAGGGTGGAGACGGCAAGTCAAGTAAGGCAGCCGATCAACTCCCGATTTCGCGGCGCAACTTTGTGGAACTGTGCGAGAGGCTCTCGGCTGAGGACGAGAAGCAATTCGAGGCCCTGTGGAGCCACTTGGGTATCTCCGTCGACTGGCGCATGACGTACCAGACCATTGCACCCGCTTCGCAGGCCGTCGCCCAGCAAGCGTTCTTGCGCTCGCTGGCGCGTGGAGAGGCGTACCAAGCCGAGGCGCCGACGCTGTGGGACGTCACCTTCCGTACCGCCGTTGCTCAGGCGGAACTTGAGGACCGCGAGCGTCCAGGCGCCTACCACCGCCTCGCTTTCGAGCCCGCGGCCGATCTCGCAGAGGCGACCGGATCGTACGAGTCGATTTACATCGAGACCACGCGTCCGGAATTGCTCCCAGCTTGCGTTGCCCTCGTCGCACACCCCGACGACGAGCGCTACCAGCCCTTCTTTGGCAAGCACGTGCGCACTCCCCTGTTTGGAGTCGAGGTGCCCGTCGTCGCGCACAGGTTGGCGAGTCCCGACAAGGGATCGGGCATCGCCATGATCTGTACGTTTGGCGACACGACCGACGTGATCTGGTGGCGCGAACTTCAGCTCCCGATCCGACCCATCATCGGCTGGGATGGACGCCTCCTCACTGAAGCTCCGCAGGGCATCGAGACCGAGGCTGGGTTGACGGCCTACGACGAACTCGCTGGAAAGACCGTCTTCGCCGCGCAACAGCGCATCGTCGAGATGCTGACCGAGTCCGGTGTCATGGAGGGAGAAGTTCGCCCGATCACGCACCCCGTGAAGTTCTTTGAGAAGGGCGACCGGCCACTCGAGATCGTGACCAGCCGTCAGTGGTACATCGCGAACGGCGGCAAGGACGAGGCACTCCGCGACAAGCTTCTAGCCCATGGAGATGCCCTCGACTTTGTGCCCGCACACATGGGCAAGCGCTATCAGAACTGGGTCAACGGGCTCACGGGCGACTGGCTCATCTCGCGCCAGCGCTTCTTCGGCGTGCCTATCCCCGTGTGGTATCCGCTCAACGCCGCAGGCGAGCCCCAATGGGACTCCTCCATCGCGCCCTCCGAGTCCTCACTGCCCGTCGACCCACAGGCCGATGCCGCACCCGGGTACACCGAGGCGCAACGCGACCAGCCCGGTGGCTTCACCGGCGAGAAGGACATCATGGACACGTGGGCGACATCTTCGCTCACCCCGCAGATCGTGTGCGGTTGGCGGGATGACCCCGAGCTCTACGCGAAGACCTTCCCCATGGATCTTCGCCCCCAAGGTCAGGACATCATCCGTACGTGGCTCTTCTCGACCGTGGTGCGCTCACACCTCGAGAGTGGCGAACTGCCGTGGAAGCACGCGGCCATCTCCGGCTGGATCCTTGACCCCGACCGCAAGAAGATGTCCAAGTCAAAAGGCAACGTCGTCACCCCCATGGGGCTGCTCGAGCAGCACGGCTCCGATGCCGTGCGCTACTGGGCGGCTTCGGCCCGCCTCGGAACCGACGCGGCGTTTGACGAGGGTCAAATGAAGACGGGCCGACGCCTCGCGATGAAGGTGCTCAACGTGTCCAAGTTCGTGCTGGGCGCGAGCGGGATCACCACCGCCGCCGATGCCTCGCTTGAGGACGGCATCAAGGCAGCGGCCCGCGTGACGGCGGCCCCCGTCACCGAGCCGCTCGACAAGGCGATGCTCGCGGGCCTTGCCGCCGTGATCGAGGCTGCGACGCTCGCGCTTGAGGCGTACGACCACACGAGGGCGCTCGAGGCCGCTGAGTCGTACTTCTGGGCCTTCTGCGACGACTACGTCGAACTGGTCAAGGAGCGTGCGTACGACGGCGCCGCGCTCGGAGAGCCCATCGACCCGTTCGCGCCGTGCTCCCCCAAGGCTGCATCGGCCCGTGCCGCCCTCACCATCGCGCTCGATGCCTTCCTGCGCCTCTTCGCGCCCGTGCTTCCCTTCGCCACCGAAGAGGTGTGGTCCTGGTTCAACGAGGGATCGATCCACAGGGCGCAGTGGCCAACGCCTGGGCGCACCAGGGAAGCCGCGGCGGGAGAGTCCCCCAAGGTCCTCATCGCCGCGGGTGCGGCCGTGAGCGCGCTTCGCAAGATCAAGTCAGATGCCAAGGTGTCTCAGCGCACTGAGATCATCTCGGTCGACTTGTTGATTCCCGAGGCTCAGGTCGCGCACGTCAATGCTGCGAGGCCCGACATCATGGCCGCGGGCCGCGTGACCTCGCTCCAGGTGATCGACGCGGTGACAGCTCTCGATCCGAGCGTCGACGGCATGGGCCACGACGATGGTTCAAGCTCAGCGATTCTTGACCCCAACGTGGTGCGCGTCGAGAACGTGGTGCTAGCCGAGGCCTAGTGGGGCGGCGCGCTACCCTGCAGCCGGTGGCTTGCCATCGTGCGTGAAGGACGTGCCATCTTCGAAGGTGATGTCGACCGTGAGGTCGAGGTCTTCAAGAGCCAAGAAGTGCTGCTCTCTTGTGGCAAGGTCGGCAAGGGATTCAGCATCGAGCGGCCCCCAGATAGCCGCGGCCTTGAGATCAACGATCGAATACATGAACGCGGTGAAATAGGCCCTGCCCTCGTCCGTATCCGGAATGATCTCGTAGATCTTGCCGCGCCTCTTCATCTCCATATAGGCGTCATACATCTCGGCCGGATCCATGCTGGATGCAAAAGGTGGCCCAGAGGTGGCTTCCTCGGTCGCATCCGCCGTCGCATCCGAGGTCGCATCAGCGGTGGGGCTACTGGTGGGAGCGACCGTGGGCTGCGCGACCGCCTGTGACGTTGCTGCCACCGGCTGCGCCGACGGCGTCCCTGCCCTCATCCCCAAGACGAAAAGGAAGGCAATGGCGCCGATCACCACGAGCGCCGCTAGCGTCACCAACACCACCACCTTCACGGCTTGGGAAGACCCGTGAGGTGACGACTGAACCGCGCTCGCTTGAGGTGGCGCGGCAATGCTCGGCGATGCGTAGCCACCTAAAGAAGAAGAACTTGGCGGCGCGGCCGGATAATTGGCCATTTCAATACGCCTACGTACGTCAGCGTCGTAGGCTTCTTGGTCAGGCGTCGGCTGTGTCATGCGATCCCCTCGTAGGACTAACGACGCCTAGGGTATCAACCCACAGCGTGGTGCGCGCCGCTCGCACGGCCCATGACAACGGCTAGTCACCGTCGGGCGGCAGACCGTTCAAGATCTCGCGAGTTCCGTCGGTATGCGTGATGTCGAGATCGTAGTCAAGATCTTCAAGGGCGAGAAAATGCAACTCTCGTTCGGCCAACTCGCTCGCCTGCTCCGCCGTCATTTCGCCCGCGAACGACTCAACAAGTTTGAGGTCGGTGACGGAGTACATAAACGCCCTGAAGTAACGCCGCCCATCATCAGTGTTGGGGATAATCCGATAGATCCTGCCGTTGCGATTCATCGAAATATACGCGTCATACATCTGGGTGGCCGTCAACGAATCGGCAAAGGGCGGGCCTTCCGCGATGACATCTTCGACATCTTGAGGTGACAGTCCATTCGCCTTGTCCACCATGAGCGGCACAACCAAAAATGCAACCATGAGAAGACTCAGGATCGTGCCCACGGCAAGCGCCAGAGTGACGGTCGACCGCGCGTTGCGCGCAGGATTCGCCGAGCCTGCGGTGGTCACTGTCTGTGGCTTGACCTGCTCTTCAGCTCCAGGAAAACCACCGGGCGCGTTCGAGCTCGCCCCGGCCGGAGCATAGTTCGATGCCTCAACCCTGCGGCGCACCTCGGCTTCGTAAGCCTCCAGGTCTGGTGGCTGTTGTGTCATAAGACCTCCTGTCGCGACGATGCGGCCACCGCAACGGCCCGAACGAGGCTACGCGGCGCCCTCGTCCTCCGCGTCGGCGGCCGACGCGAGTGCAGGGCGTCCATGGCGGCCCACCCCCGCTGGCTTGTCTTTGTCAGCGTCGCGCACCTTGGCAATGAACGCCGGTGTCACCCTGTCGAGAACCACCTCGCGCGTCACAACGACACGCGCGACATCATCCATGCCAGGTACCTCAAACATCGTCTCTTGCAATACCTCTTCGAGAATGGCGCGGAGCCCGCGCGCACCGGTGCCGCGCGAAAGCGCCTGTTCGGCAATCGCCTGGATCGCCTCGTCTTCAAACACCAACTCGACGCCGTCGATCTCGAACATGCGCTGGTACTGCTTCACAAGAGCATTCTTGGGAACGGTGAGAATCGACACCATCGCGTCCACATCAAGCGGGGAAACAGCTGCGATAACCGGCATACGGCCGATGAACTCGGGGATGAGCCCAAACTTGTGCAGGTCGGCGGGCGTGACGTGCGCGAAGAGGTCTGAGTTATCGGCCTCCTTGAGCTGCGAGCCGAACCCGATGCCCTTGCGCCCGACCCTCTGCGAGATGTACTCCTCGAGGCCTGCAAAGGCGCCGCCGAGGATAAACAACACGTTGGTGGTATCGATCTGGATAAATTCTTGATGCGGGTGCTTGCGGCCGCCTTGCGGTGGCACCGACGCAGTGGTTCCCTCAAGGATCTTGAGGAGCGCCTGCTGCACACCTTCACCCGAGACGTCTCGCGTGATCGAGGGGTTTTCCGACTTGCGGGCCACCTTATCGATTTCGTCGATGTAGACGATGCCGCGTTGAGCCTTCTCGACGTCGTAGTCTGCGGCTTGTAGGAGCTTGAGGAGAATGTTCTCGACGTCCTCCCCCACATAGCCCGCCTCCGTCAACGCTGTCGCATCGGCAATGGCGAACGGGACGTTGAGCATGCGCGCGAGAGTCTGCGCCAAGTACGTCTTTCCGCAACCCGTGGGGCCGATGAAGAGTACGTTCGACTTGGCGATATCGAGACCGTCTTCGGAATCCTTAGAGTCGCTCGCCCTCACTCGCTTGTAGTGGTTGTACACCGCGACAGCGAGAGCCTTCTTCGCGGATTCTTGGCCCACCACGTACTCGCCCAAGAAGTCGAAGATCTCGCGAGGCTTGGGAAGGTCGACAAACTCGGCCTCCGCTGCCTCCGCGAACTCCTCGTCAAGGATCTCGTTGCACAGCCCGATGCACTCGTCACAGATATACACGGCAGGACCCGCGATGAGTTTGCGCACTTGCTTCTGCGTTTTACCGCAGAACGTGCACTTCAGCAGGTCGCCGCTATCGGTGGGCCGAGTCATGGCGTGTTCCTTCCTTGGTACGTCCCGACCAGGCTAGACCAGCGCGACGCGGCCTGCCCGTCGACTCGCCGCTATTTGGTAGCCGGCTGGTCCGCCGCTCCCTTGCGAGATTCAAGCACCTGGTCAACGAGTCCGTACTCGACAGCCTGAGCTGCGCTCAGGAACCTGTCGCGTTCGATGTCGTCACGGACCTTCTCGACCGTCTGCCCCGTGTGGTGAGAAAGAGTGGTTTCGAGCCACTCACGCATCCGCAGAATTTCCTCGGCGTAGATTTCGATATCCGAAGCCTGTGCACGCGAGCCCTCTGAGATACGAGGCTGGTGGATCATCATCCTGGCGTTTGGCAAAGCGAGTCGCTTACCGTGCGCGCCTGCTGCGAGCAAGACCGCCGCGGCTGACGCCGCCTGGCCGAGGCATACGGTCTGGACCTGCGGCCTGATGTACTGCATGGTGTCGTAGATCGCCGTGAGGGCCGTCTGCGAGCCACCAGGAGAGTTGATGTAGATCGTGATGTCGCGCTCCGGGTCCTGAGACTCGAGAACAAGCAACTGCGCCATGATGTCGTCGGCCGAGGTGTCGTCAATCTGCACGCCAAGGAAGACGATGCGGTCCTCGAAGAGCTTCGAGTACGGGTCGCGGATCTTGGTCCCGTATGACGTGCGCTCCTCGAATTGAGGGAGGATGTAGCGAGCGCCTGGCCCGTCAGGTGCGGAGCCTCCAAAGGCGGTGGGGCCAAAGCCCATCGGCGACATACGGCCGATGCTGCCCGCGGTGCGTCCTGCGGCACTCAGTGCCTGAGATTCCTGACTCACGCCTTGCCTCCTTGCGACTTGTCGCCGGCCTCTTCGGCGTGCTTAATGACCTTGTCGACGAATCCATATTCGAGCGCTTCGTCCGCGGTGAACCAGCGATCGCGGTCCGCATCCTTGGTGATCTGCTCGATGGTCTTGCCCGTCTGGTCAGCGGTCAACTCCGCGAGGACCTTCTTCATATGCATGATGAGTTCTGCGTTGATGCGGATGTCCGTGGCGGTTCCGAAGATGCCTCCCGACGGCTGGTGCATCATGACGCGAGCGTGTGGCGTCGCAAAACGCTTTCCCTGCGTCCCTGACGACAAGAGGAACTGCCCCATCGAGGCCGCCATTCCCATCGCGACTGTTGCGACGTCGGGCTTGATGTACTGCATCGTGTCGTAGATCGCCATGCCAGCCGTGATCGATCCACCGGGGCTGTTGATGTAGAGGTAGATGTCCTTGTCGGGGTCTTCGGCCGCCAAGAGCATCATCTGGGCACAAATGACGTTGGCATTATCGTCACGGACTTCGTCGCCAAGCCAAATGATGCGTTCGCGCAGCAAGCGGTTGAAGATGGAGTCGTTTAGACCCATGCCGCCGCCTTCGGCGCGCGCGGTGATCTCGTTCACGTCGTTCCTCCTTGTGGACATTGCCTCGACAGTAACGCTCCATGCGGGGCGATTTCTGCCGCACGGGGCCCCATTTCGCTACGGGGGGAACAACTCCCGGTGGGTCTCGCCATTGGCGAACGCCCCCACGCCTCTGAGTCGCGGCCTGGCACGGTTTCTTCGCCAACGAGAAAGGCCCCGCCAGATGGCGGGGCCCCTCATCACAACACTGTGCGCGAGCTATTCGGCGTCGACAACCTCGGCGGAGGCAGTCTCGTCCTCCAGCGTGCCGATGATGGCCGAGAGGTCCACGGGGTTACCCGCCGTGTCCTTGACCGTCGCGCGCCTCAAGGCGAACGCAGTGGCCTTAGAACGGGCAACATCGGCGACGATGCTGGGGATCTGACCCGCGCGCTGGACCTGCTGAATGAACTCACCTGGGTCGGTGCCGTACTGACGCGAAGCGTTGGCGAGGTAGTCGACAAGCTCGTTCTCCGCAACCTGCACGTCGAGGTCCTCTGCGAGCTGGTCGAGGAGCATCTGGGTGCGCAAAGCAGTCTGGGCCCGCTCGGTCACCTCTGCGCGGTGCTCGTCGTCCTCGAGGCGGTTCTCGTTCTCGAGGTGGCTGTGGACCTCGGCCTCGACGATCTTGGTGGGCAACGCGAAATCACCTGCCGCGGCAACAAGTGCCTCGACAAGCTTCTCGCGCGCTTCCATCGCCTGGTTGTTGGTCTTGATACGCCCGGCTTGGGTGCGCAGGTCCGTCTTCAACTCGTCAAGGGTGTCGAATTCGGACGCGAGTTGCGCAAAGTCGTCATCGGCGTCGGGAAGCTCACGCGTCTTGACAGCACTGACCGCTACCACGATCTCGGCTGGCACGCCTGCGAAGTCTCCCGCGGCGAGCGGACCGGTGAAGGTTGCCGACTCTCCGGCCGCAAGGCCGGTGACAGCGTCGTCCAGACCGTCGATCATATTTCCGGTGCCCACTTGGTAAGAGGAGCCCTGAACGGCATCAATCTGCTCGCCCTCGATCGTGGCGGTGAGGTCGATCGTCACAAAATCGCCCGCGTCGGCGGCGCGCTCGACTGCCACAAGGGTGCCAAAGCGCTGACGGAGCGCGGTGAGGCGCTCCTCGACGTCTTCGTCGGAAACTTCGATCGGGGAAACCTCGACCTCAAGGTCTGCGGCCGGAGGCAGCGTGATCTCGGGACGAACCTCGACGACTGCGACGAACTCAAGGCCTTCGTCACCCTCTTCGCTACCAGGGATCTTGGTGACCTCGATCTCGGGCTGGCCGTAGGGGCGCAGTTCGAGCTCCTCGATGGCCTCGCCGTACCAAGCGGGAACACCCTCATTGATGGCGTGCTCGAGGACAGCGCCCTTGCCGACGCGCTGCTCAAGGATCCGCGCAGGGACCTTGCCCTTGCGGAAGCCCGGGATGGTCACGGTGCTGCCAATGTGCTCGTACGCATGGTCGAGCGCGGGCTTGATCTCCTCTTCCGTGAGATTGACCGTAATCTTCACGGTCGTGGCGTCGATCTGTTCGAGGGCGCTGGTCACTGCTTCTCCTGGCGTTCGTGGCTGAGGCCTGCCCACGCGCGGATGCGCGCCGGGCAACTTCGCGATTCTAGCGGTTGGAGCCGCACGACCCCAATCGTGGCCCATCCCGCCGCACGTTGTTCAGTCGGGAATGCCGATGGGCACGTCCCCCGGACGGTCGGCGCGCAGCAATGGCAATGTAGGACTCGCCGCGGCAACGGCGATCAATTCGGTACGCGCGTCATCATGAGTCTCACCATCGCCTGCTTGGAGGTGAAGCACCGTCGCGATGGGTTCCGATGCGATTTCGTCGTCATCATCCCCCAGCAACGTGGGGTGAGCGTGCAAAACGGTGAGCATCATGCCGCCGACGCGCACTGCCCCCTCACCTACCCCCGGCGTGAAGTACGGCAGCGGTAGCAAGCGCGCACCTTGCCTCGCGTAGAACCGCAGCCTTGCCTCCGGGTCGCCGTGTTGAGGATGGGCGTCATGATGATCAGGGTGCTCGACCTCGGCAAGGATGATGCACGGGTCGTATTGCGCCGCCCACGCCTCGAGACTGGTGCTCAGCAACGCTCCTCCAAGGCCCCCGCCGCGCTGGCCCGGGCGCAGCGCCAAGTAGTCAATGAGGAGCACTCTTGCCTCGGGGTACCACGTGCCAATCACGGTGCCTGCGAGCTCACCGCTCTCATCACGCACCACGCGCACCGAGGTTGTTCCGTTCTCGACCTCATCCGTGAGCCGCTCGAGAGTCATGAGTTCGTGAGGCGGAAAGGACGGGGTCAGGATGTCCGCGTGCACGTCGGTTAACTGAGGCCCGCTCGCTTCCTCGACGGCCGGGCGGGGCTCTGCGCTGGTGGTGGACATGACTCCAGGGTACGTCGTGGGCATTCTCTTGGCCCTGGCCACCGCCTTTGAGGGTGCAGTCTCAGGCCTGCGCGGCCTTCGATTCGAGCCGCTCCTTGGTGGCCGCCCGCCATACCTTGAGACCAGCATCGGCGTTGAGATACGCGATGCCTATTCCCACGATGATGTCGGGCCAGCCGGAGTTCCAACCCATCGCGACGGCCGCGGCCGCCAGGATGGCGAGGTTCGCGAACGCGTCGTTTCGCGCCGAAAGCCACGCAGCGCTCGCTAGCGACCCACCCTTCTTGCGATGACTCACGAGGATTCCGGCGCACACCAGATTGACGACAAGGGCACCGAAGGCCGTGAGAGTGAGGGGGATGGTGTCGGGTTGCGTGGGGTCCAGGATCTTGAGCACTGCCGTCACGAGCGTCGCGGCGGCGGGCACCAGGATGATGAGCGCGAGCGCGTGACCGATGCGCGCACGGCGGCGCAGGGTCCACGTTAGTGCGAAGAAGATGAGGATGTTGAGAAGTCCATCCTCGACAAAGTCGATCGAGTCCGCCGCAAGGGAAACCGAGCCGATGAGCCTCGACATCGTGAACTCGACGGCCCCATAGGCCAGATTGAGAATCGCTACCCACATCACGGCCTTGCGAAGCGACCGTTCCGCCGGGGTGAGCCCAGCAACCCCTGTCGGCCCCGCGGGCTGGGCTGTCATCGCCTGGCCTGTCGTTGAGCGCCGCCGCGCGGGGTAGTTTCGCTTCTCAGCGCCACTCTCGTTTGGGTCTGGCCCGCTCCGCCTTCCCTCTTAAGCCGGCCCAGGAACACGTCAAGAGCCCCCGTGTCAGACACGAAGGCGTGCACGAGAGCGTCATAGGGGCCAGTCATGTGGACAGTATCCGCGACCTCGCGGAAGGCGGCGAGCCGATGGGCGAAAGCGTCGAAATCCGTTGATCCGTTGAGACGCACGTCGACAAACACCTCGAGCGACGACGCAGGGCGCTCCGCATCGTCGGCAACCACCGTCGTGTAGCCAACGATCACGCCGTCGCTTTCGAGCCTGCGCACCCGAGCGGCGACGGCGTTTGCGCTGAGTCCGACCTCACGGCCGAGTTCACTGAAGGACATGCGGGCGTTTCTCGTCAGTTCACTGAGGATTTCTCCGTCTAGCGCATCCATGCTTCGTAATCTACAGCCTCGCTGCGAATCACACTCGGATCCCTTGTGCGATCGTCCATGCTCTTGTCATGAATTCTGGACTCATCGCGCCAGCGCTCGCCGGCGCTGCCGCTGGGCTCGCCATCGCGATGCCCTTGGGAGCGATCGGCCTGCTGCTGTTGCGGCTCGGGATGCTTCACGGCTTTCGATCGGCCGCGGCGGCCGCCCTGGGCGTCGGCTCGGTTGACCTCGCGTATTGCGGAATCGCTGTCACGGCTGGAAGTCATGCTTTTGGTCTGGTGACGTCGTGGGGCGCGGCACCGATGGTGGTGTCTGGAGTGGTGGTCATTGGCATCGGCGCGTACCAACTCGTCGGATCCCTGAAGCCGGCCGATGCTTCGGCCTCAGCCCCCGCGCGCGGCAGTGCGTTCGCGATCTATGGAAGATTCGTGGCACTCACAGCGATGAATCCGCTCACGGTGCTGTACTTCATAGCGCTCGGGGGCGTTTTGGGGAGCACCACATCAGGACTCGGCGCCAAAGCCGCTTTTGTCGCTGGAACCGGGATCGCGTCGATCTCTTGGCAAATGGGCCTCGCTGGCGTTGGCGCGATCATGCACAGGGCCATCTCGGCGCGGACGGCGCGCACGCTGGGGATCGTCGCCTCGGCCGTCGTCATGGTGTTGGGGGCTGCCGTGATCGTCCGGGCTCTGGCATAGGTCCATACGAGAATGCGCGCACTGGCCGCGCTCCTTGCGGATCCGCATGTACGCCAGCGTTTCCCTGACGGCACGCTGAGCCCAAGCGAGACCTTCAAGGAACTCGAGTGGATCGGACACATCGACGATGAGGGGATATCGGATGTCCACGCGGTCGAGCGTCCGGCCCAGCACGGAGTGATGACTCGTGGGCGCCTCCCGCCTCACCTACGGCGCCGGGGTGTTCCCTCCGCGCCTGCGGCGCTCCGGTCAACCCCTCCTCGTTCGTTCGCAGAGCAAAGAAGGCCAGCCCTTGGGCTGGCCTTCTTTGTCTGCTCTCTCACTTCGTCGGGGTGACAGGATTTGAACCTGCGACCCTCTGCTCCCAAAGCAGATGCGCTACCAAGCTGCGCTACACCCCGATTGCTCCCGGCTCACGATCAGTTACCCGACCGCTACCCGGCTCCGCTACTCTAGTACCCGCAGATGCGTCTTATGCCGCTCGTGCGGGTGTAGCTCAATGGTAGAGCCTCAGTCTTCCAAACTGATGGTGCGGGTTCGATCCCCGTCACCCGCTCCAATTCATCTCGGGAATTGCTCTCGAGCGTCGGGGCCTGGACCTCATCCCAGGCCTACCGGCCACTAGCCGGCCGCACCCAAGATGGCTCCCACAATTGCTAGTGCGATCGTGTCGTGTGCCACATCAATGAGCGTCACCCCTGGATGCCGCGCCGCAAACCCGTTGTGAATTGCGTGAGCACCGCCTCTAAAAACGAATCCCACAAGGGCCCCAACCGCGAGACCCGCCAGCCAGCCCTCACTGCCCAGCGCAGGCAGCATGAGCGCCATGAGCACAACCCCCAGAAGGTTGCCGACGACCGTCCCCCCGAACGCCACGCCCATGTTGGCGTTCTTCATGTCCTCATCGGAGATCTTGCCAAGCCGCGCCCACACAGGAAAGAAGCCCTGGGGTGAGTACCAGAACCCCCCGAAGACAAACGCTGCGAGAAAGGCGACCCCAACCGCCCACCACGTCACCGCACCCACGTCGATCCAGCCCATTGAGGCCTCCGATTGCAGTGCGCGCCGCAGCGCGCGTGGGACAAGGCAGCCGATGCCTCGGCTACGCGATCATTCTCCCACCGAGACCATTCAGACGCCAGAACTGCGTTCACACACGAGGAGAACGTGAGTCGTCGGGACCGCGTGCTTGCCCGATCACGCTGACGGCGCTAGCCTTACCATGGACCTGAGGAGGCATCCAGATGAGCAGTGCGAGCACCGTCGCAGTCGCGACAGCTCCTGCCATCGCGCCCACGGGTTCGATGTGTCGCATTTCTTGCCGCTGTCTCTAGAGCGCTGCCGCACGCCCGCTCCCCTCGGGGCGTATTCCGCCAGCGCTCGCCTCGGTATCGATTCCAGGTACACCCGTGTTTATTCGCATAGTCACGTCCCCCAAACCCCACGCAAAGGAACACTCATGGCCCGCATTTACGATGACGCAACCAAGCTCATCGGCAACACCCCACTGGTGCGCATCAACTCCCTCACGGAGGGCGCTGGCGCCACGGTCCTCGCCAAGCTCGAGTTCTACAACCCCTCCAACTCGGTCAAGGACCGCATCGGCGTCGCGATCGTCGACGCCGCCGAGGCATCGGGCGAACTCAAGCCAGGCGGCACAATCGTCGAGGCAACGTCTGGAAACACCGGCATCGCTCTTGCCATGGTGGGCGCCGCTCGCGGCTACAACGTGGTGCTGACGATGCCCGAGACGATGTCCAAGGAGCGCCGCGCCCTACTTCGCGCGTTCGGCGCCGAGCTCATCCTGACACCTGGCCCCGGCGGCATGAAGGGTGCCATCGATGCGGCCGACGCTATCGCGGCCGAGCGTCCCGGTGCGGTTCTCGCCCGGCAGTTTGCCAATCTCGCCAATCCAGAGATTCACCGGAAGACCACCGCGGTTGAGATCTGGGATGACACCGACGGCGAAGTCGATATCGTTGTGGCAGGCATCGGCACCGGAGGCACGATAACTGGCGTTGGCGAGGTCCTCAAGGCCAAGAAGCCCAGCGTCCAGATCATCGCTGTCGAGCCCGCAGAGAGCGCACTCCTCACCGGTGGCGCCGCAGGCCCCCACAAGATCCAAGGCCTCGGAGCCAACTTCATCCCCGAAATCCTCAATACCGAGATCTACGACGAGGTCATTGACGTCGACTCCGAGACCGCGCTGGCGACCGCGCGTGCGGCCGCTCGCATGGAGGGCCTCCTCGTAGGCATCTCCTCAGGAGCGGCACTACATGCCGCGGTCGAAGTGGCTAAGCGCCCCGAGAATGCAGGCAAGACCATCGTTGTGATCATCCCCTCGTTTGGTGAGCGCTACCTCAGCACGATTCTCTACGCGGACCTGATGGACTAATCAAGGCCCACGTGGCGTTATGCCATCCGGAGGATTGCCATGAATGAAGGACGCAATGACTGAAAGCATTTCCGCGTGGGCGCGCGCCCGCGAGGATGTCCAGACGGCTCATCGCCGCGACCCCGCGTGCCCAGGCCCGCTCGTCGTTGCTCTGAGCTACCAAGGCGTTCATGCTTTGTGGTACCACCGGATGGCACATCGCTTGTGGCTCTCTGGCCACAGACGACTCGCTCGACTTGTGTCACAGCGTGCGCGTCGCCGTACCGGAATAGAGATTCACCCGGGTGCTCAGATGGGACGCAGGGTCTTCATCGACCACGGCATGGGCGTGGTGATCGGCGAGACAGCGATCATTGGCAACGACGTGTTGCTCTTTCACGGCGTGACGCTGGGCGGCACCACGATGAGCCACGGTAAGCGCCATCCCACGATTGGCGACAGGGTTGTCGTGGGCGCTGGAGCAAAAATCCTGGGCGCCATCTATATCGGCTCGGATGCCCGCATCGGTGCCAATGCCGTCGTGGTGAAGGACGTGCCAAACGGTGCCACCGCCGTCGGCATCCCCGCGGTGGTCAGGCTCGAGCCCAACTACGTCGAGGCACACACGGCAGCGTCCTGCGTTGACAACGGACAGTCCCATGTCCACCTCGATGATTTTGAGGTCGCAACGCGGGAACCAGCGATGTATTACATCTAGCTGGTGACGTGAGACCAACGAAGGGCCCCGCCATTGCGGCTGGGGCCCTTCGTGTTCACGCCTTGGGAGCGCCAAACGTGGCGCTTGCGCCGACGCGTCACGACTCGACAGTCGAGCGGAGCATCCACGCGTGCTTCTCATGCGCGGCCAGGCGCGCAGTAATGAGATCGGCTGTCGCAGAATCCCCCGCCTCGTCGGCGACGTCAACGAGTGGGCGGAGTGTGCGCGAGGCCAGCTCGTGGTCCCCCGTCAAGATGCTCACCATGTCCGCGGCATCGGCGGCGGGCTCGTGGTCCTTAAAGCAGGCAAGCTTTTGGAACTCTGTAAACGAGCCCGGTGCGATACCGCCAAGTGCACGCATACGCTCGGCGATCTCGTCCGCAGCGTCGCGCAACTCATGTACTTCTCCTCAAAGAGCAAGTGCAGCGAGTGGAACGTGGGCCCCACCACGTTCCAGTGGTAGCCCTGTGTCTTGACATCGAGCGTGAATGTCTCGGCTGTCGCCTGCGCCAAACCCTCGTTGATCTGCTTGAGATCCGCGGCCTAGATGCCGATCTGTGGGGTGCGGCGTGCACCGCTGGCACGTGTTGCCTTCGTCATTTCTGCTCCCTCCATGAGATGGTGTGCGTCACAAACTACGCATTTAGGGCAGCTGGTCTCCAACGCAGGATATTCCGCATGGGACGATCGACGGAATGGCAGCAGCCTACGAAAGGTTAAGCACAATATGACGACACACGACGCGACTCCCGAGTCCTGTCCGATGCCTCTCACGAGTCAGGCTCCAGCGGACGACGTCGTCGCCCTGATCCTTGCGAGATCTCGCGCCGTGGCGGTGGTCGGGGCCTCCCCTAACCAAGACCGCACGTCGCACGCGGTGTGCACGTGGCTCATGAACCACACGCCCTTTGAGTTATATCTGGTCAACCCCAATGCGGGCGATGCCGACATCTCAGGGCATGCCTTCTACGCATCGCTTGCCGATGTTCCTGTGACTCCTGACATCGTCGTGGTGTTCCGGCGCAGTGAGGACGTTCCCCCTGTAGCCGTCGATGCGGCCGCGGCCAATGCCGCCGTGCTGTGGATGCAACTTGGAATTGAGAACGAGGTCGCCGCAGCTACCGCCCGTATGGCAGGCATGGACGTCGTAGAGAATCGGTGCATCAAGGTCGAATACGCACGTCTGCGCGACCAAATCGTTGCCGCCACCGCCGTGTAGTCGGCCCTTCTCGGCACGCCACCTTGATGCGTGCGCACTTCTTGGGTGCCAGAATCAACGCTATGACTGTTCCTGAGGGTTATCGCCGTGTCGATCTACCGCGTGAACGCGGCCACGAGTTTTTCGCCATCGATGCTTGGGCGTTTGCTTTGCCTGACGCCGAGGTACGGGCCGATCACATCACGGAGTCCGTGGACTGGACCCACAGCCGCGGCATCGAATACGTGGGCACTGACAATCTCGACCAGGGCGTCGCAACCGCGGGTGAATTGGCAGCGGTCCACTCCTCGTATCCGTATGACATGCGGGTCCCTGGTGGCACTGTGCCCACCTCCGGCCTGACCTGGGTGGGCGTCCATCCCGGTCACCGTAGGCGGGGACTCCTCCGATCAATCATGGACGACCACTTCGCTCGCTCACGCTCGCGTGGTGAAGCGGTCAGCACCCTCTTTGCCGCAGAATCCACCATCTACCAGCGGTACGGCTTTGGGCTTGCGTGTCCGACGTACAGGCTGCAAGTGCCTCGCGGAGCGGAATTTCGGCCGGTCGAGGGCTCCGATCAGTTGCGAATCCGCCTTGAGAATGCCGACCTGGCGACTCACTCCTCCGACGTGAGGGCCGTGCTTGCACGTGACGAGCGACCCGGCGCGATGTCCACCGTTGGCAACGCCATGCTTGCCAACCTGTTTCTCGACCCGGAACCACTGCGCGACGGTTACGAGCGCAGGAGGATCGCCATCGTCGAGGACGAAAACGGCCCCGCAGCCTTCGCCCTTTTCCAGCGCAAGCTCGCATGGACGGACTCCGGTCCTGGCGGCACGGGCACTCAACACGGCTGGGCTGCCGTCAGCGCCGCAGCTGAGCGCAGGCTCTGGTCGGTGCTCAGCGATTTGGACCTCATGACGTCGGTCACGTTGGATTCTGTTGCCCTTGACTCCCCGATCGTGCACCTCTTGATGGACTCGCGGGGCGCCGTAGCCACGATGCGCGATCAAGTGTGGCTGCGCATTCTGGATGTACCGGCGGCGCTCACGGCACGCTCGTACCTTCGGGACGTTGACATCACGATGAGCATTGAGGACGCGCAGATCGCAGAGAACTCCCACGTGTGGAGGTTCACCGTGGTGGACGGCAAGGCGACAGTGGTCCACGCGGAGCGAGACTCCCCCATCGATCTCAAAATGTCGATTCAGGAACTCTCGGTCGCGTACTTAGGCGGCACCACGTTGGACGCGCTCGCCATCGCGGGCCTTGTCCAAGAAAGCCGCCCCGGCGCCGTCGCGCACCTCAGTGACGCCTTTCGATCGCGCCTGGCGCCGCGAGGCTCGTTCCACTTCTAGAAGCCGCATAGCGGCTCAGGAGTTGTCGCGCGCAGTCTCATAGGCAGACAGCTGGTCGATGCGCCTTTGGTGACGGGGGTCTCCACTAAACGGTTCGGCCACAAAGGCGTCGACGATCGCGAAGGCTTCCTCGGTGGTGTGCATGCGTGCGCCGATCCCCAGGACGTTGGCGTCGTTGTGCTGCCTTGTCAACGCGGCGATCTCGGGCGTGTAACCAAGAGACGCCCGCACCCCAGGAACCTTGTTTGCCGAAATCTGCTCGCCGTTACCCGAGCCGCCGATGACGATGCCGAGCGAGCCCTGGTCGGCCACAACGGCCTCCGCTGCCGCGAAGCAAAACTCTGGATAGTCATCCAGCGCGTCGTAGGCAAATGCCCCATGGTCGGTGACATCGTGACCTGCTGCTGTCAAGTGGGCGAGAAGTTCTTCCTTGAACTCGAATCCCGCGTGGTCTGTAGCAATGTGAAGGCGCATACACGCATCATGCCAGCCGTTTGGACATACTGCGAGACGTCGTCACATATCCGAGTGACTCGTAGAGCGACCTGGCTCGATCATTGAAATCGAAGACCCTCAGTCCAATGTTGACGCAACCGTGCGCCTGAGCAAGCCTCTCGCCTGCAAGCAGTGCCGCGCGCCCAAGGCCCTTACCTCGCTCAGCTTCATTGATCAGGATGTCCCACACCCACCATTCACCCGAGGACCCGATCCGCCAAGGGCCGATCCAGAGATACCCCACCTCTCTGCCATCGTCGGCATGAATACTCAGAAGGTGATGCCCGGGCAAGGCGGCACCATCGGGAAAGTAGCCAGCCAGATCCTCGGCCGCGTCGTGCTCAGCGGCCTCCCTTTCTTGCCCCATCCGCACCTGATCCGAGGCATGCTCGACGACGGCGCGGTGCATCCATTCTTCGTAGCGCTCGGACGGCATGGGTTCCAGGGTGACGGACATGTGGCCACCGTAACCTGACAACGCCACGCTGCGCGCGGTATGGACCGGCGCTCGCCATGGGCGAACGTGAAGACTTCGGGAGTCCGTCACCACATAGGGTAAATGACATGACGGATCACCAGCGCGGCATCGACCCCACCTCCCTTTCGACCACCATTCAGCCCAGGGATGATTTCTTCCGCTATGTCAACGGCACGTGGCTGACGGGACACACGATCCCGGCTGACCGCGCCGCCGACGGTGCGTTTTATGCGCTCCACGATCAGGCCGAGAAGGACGTGCGAGTCATCATCGATGAGGCACCTACCGACTCGACCATCGGCGCGCTCTACGCAAGCTTTATGGACATCGACACCGTTGACTCGCTTGGTGTGGCGCCCCTTGATGCTGACCTGGAACTGGTCGACTCCGCGGCCAACCACGATGAGCTCGCAACCGCTATGGGTCGGCTTCAAGTCGCAGGAGTGGGCGGCGTCGTCGGCTTCTACGTGTTTGCCGACAAGAACAGTCCCGATGAGAACGTTGTCTACCTTGAGCAGTCTGGTATTGGCCTGCCTGACGAGGCGTTCTACCGCGAGGACTCACACGCCGCCATCCGTTCCGCATACGTCGAGCACATCGCGCGCATGGCCACGCTCACCGGTGCCGAGATCGACGCGAGCACGGTCATGGCCGTGGAGACCGCGCTCGCGGCCGCGCACTGGGACAACGTGAAGACCCGCGAGGCCGACCTCAGCTACAACCCCACCACCGTTTCAGCACTCGCCGACGAGGCGCCAGGCTTTCCGTGGGCGCTATGGGCAGACGCTGTGGAAATGCCCCATGCTGCGCACGACCTTCTCGTGGCGGATCAACCCTCCTTCCTCTCGGCGTTTGCTTCCATGTGGACCGAGACGGACCTGAATCACTGGAAGCAGTGGCTGCGGTGGCGGATCGTTGTGAGTCGCGCCGCGTACCTCACCCCGGAAATCTCACGTGCCAACTTTGACTTCTACGGGACTGTGCTTTCGGGTGCCCCCGAGCAGCGTGAGCGCTGGAAGCGCGGCGTGAACTTTGTCGAGAGCTGCGTGGGCGAGCTCGTCGGTAAGGAATACGTGGCGAGGCACTTCCCCGCCACGCACAAGGCGAAGATGGATGCGCTCGTCGCACACCTGATCGCGGCCTACAAGGAGTCCATCGAGAGCCTCGACTGGATGACGCCCCAGACGCGCGACCGCGCCTTGACCAAGCTGGGCCAGTTCACGCCCAAAGTGGGCTACCCGGACGCGTGGCGTGACTTCACTGGGCTCCAGGCCGACGCTCGCGACCTCTTGGGCAACGTACGGGCATCGGCGCGATTCGACCAAGCCTGGGAATGGTCAAAAGTGGGCAAGCCCGTCGACAGAGACGAATGGCTCATGACCCCCCAGACCGTCAACGCGTACTACTTGCAAACCGGGAACGAAATCGTCTTCCCCGCCGCGATCCTGCAGGCACCGTTCTTTGATCCCGACGCAGACGATGCCGTGAACTTTGGCGGCATCGGCGCCGTGATCGGCCACGAGATCGGCCACGGTTTCGATGACCAAGGCTCGAAGTACGACGGCACTGGCAAGCTCTCAGATTGGTGGACTGAGGCCGATAGGGCCGCGTTCATGGAACGTGCCGCAGTACTCATTAAGCAATACGACGCCTACTCCCCCGCTCAACTGAGTGACGAACACACCGTCAACGGTGCACTGACAGTCGGCGAGAACATCGGCGATTTGTCCGGTGTGGAGATTGGCCTCAAGGCACTGCGCATCGCCGTGGGTAGGCCACTCGCGGAGCTCCCCGTCATTGACGGGCTGACGGCAACCCAGCGCTACTTCATCGCGTACGCGCTCACGGAACGCACCAAGCGGCGCGATGAGGCCCTCATTACCCAGATCAACACCGATCCACACTCTCCCGAAGAGTTCAGGATCAACGGCGTGGTGCGCAACATGGACGCGTGGTACGAGGCCTTTGGAGTGACGGACGACGCCGCGCTATGGCTCGCCCCCGAGGATCGCGTGAGCATCTGGTAACCAACCGCGCGGGTAACAACGGGACCTCGCCCCCAACGTGCATGGGAGACTGAGTGCCGTGAACACACCAGTGGCGATGCCCTCGATTGCGTTCTTCGAACCACGCATTCCCGAGAACACGGGGGCAGCAATCCGGCTGTCTGCAGTGACGGGCGCGCCGCTGCGACTCATCGAGCCCCTTGGATTCTCGCTAGAGGAGTCGCGACTTCGCCGTGCGGGCCTCGATTATCACGACCTCGCGACGGTGACAGTGCATCCTTCCTTCGACGAGATGTGCTCGTCACTGCCCACTGCGAGAGTGTTCGCGTTTACCGGCAGGGCCCCAACCTGGTTCACCGATGTCGCGTACAAGGCTGACGACATTTTGCTCTTTGGACCGGAGCCCACCGGCTTACCTGATGAAGTTCTCGAGCATCCCAGGATCACTCAGTGGTTGCGAATCCCGATGCTTCCCGGCAGACGGTCTCTCAACCTTTCAAACTCGGCGTCCATCGCGATCTATGAGGCAGGCAGACAGCTCGGCTTCGCCGATCACGTGTAGAGAAGACCCTAGGACGGCGCGAGCCCTACCGCATCGCCTTGATGCGCTCCGCAAGGATGGCCAAGGCGAAGAGCACGGCGCCGATGATGGACACGCTGACCCACAAGGGAAGCACTGACTCCCCCGCAAGCGCCTGGGATAGGGCAACAACGACGGCGGTCACCGCAGTGGCAAGCAAGGGCGCGAACCAGCGACGAGCCACCCCCACCACGGCCAGCACGAGCGCCGCCCCCACCAGCGCGAGCGTGCGCGCGAGTACTCCGGGGTGGATCGCCAACGCGATGTACGAAGGCACCAACGCGGCGCCCAGCCCTGGCGCGAGCGCGAAATACGTCCGGATGTGGGGATCCCTCTTAAGCCACCACAAACCCACCACGATCATCGAGAGTGCTGGAACTGCCGTGTAGACCTCGAGCGTGGCAATCCCCACGTCCGCGGCAAGCAGCATGGCCGCCACGGAGAGCCCGCCAATCGCCACCCAACGCGCCCTCGCTACACCCATGGTCGACAAGGTGAACCACGCCGCGCACCCAAGCACAACCACCAGTCCGGCGAGCCCCAGGTCACCAGTGAAGACCGGCCCAACCGCGCTTGTGACGCCCAGCAGCCAGATGGTCACAAGGCGACGCGGATCGAGTCCTACGGCCGCCGCGACAAGCGGCATGGTGAACGCCGTTCCCGCCGCGATGGCAACGGCAACTCCCGTATCCACGTTCAACGAATGGAGCGCAAGGAACATAGCAACTGACCCCGCTATCGGCGAGATCACCAAGGCAAAGGCGCTGACACCACCATCGGTCGCGCGTTTCGCTGTCCAGATCGCCGCAACGGCCAGAGCTGCCAGGGAGACGGCTGCCGACCACGAGGCACCGATGGACCACGCCACCGATGCGATGCCGAGCCCAAGAGGCACGAGCGGATGGAGTCCTAGTCGGGACCTCCACCTGGCCGATGCCTCGGTAGAGGCAGCTCCTATGACGGCGAGCGCAATCCATCCCACTGGAGCGGGCACCAATCCGGCCATCACGGCGAGTGCGACAGCAACGATGCCCCCGGCAATCTTGCGTACGGGACTCCAAGCGAGCAGCGCGATGGCCACGGCGGCAGCAACGATGAGCAACCATGGTCGCCCGTTGATGGCTTCACCCGCCCAGGTGCTTCCTAGCGCCATCAGGACGACACCACTCACGACAAGGCTCCCGATCACGGCGACGCACATCACCGCAATTCCGCCAATAAGCGTTGCCACGCGGATTGTGCCGCTCGTTGCCCGCGCTATCCATGCAATGGCTGCCGCAAGCACCGCTGCTGTAGCGAATGCGATCTCCCCGTGGTGCAACGTGAGCGCTGCAGGTGCGACAAGGCTTGCCAGACCAACAGCTGGCGCGAGAGCCACCGCGGGGTACCACCTGGCGGCGATGCCCAATGCGAGGGCAGCACACATCACTGCACCCACAGTCCACCACAGGTCATCCGTGCTTGAGGTCAAGCGAGCCAAACTCACAAGGCCATGCATCGACACAAGTCCCACTGCCCCGATGCCAACAACCGCACGTGCGGGACGCCACCACGGCACCAGCGCTACTAGCCCATACGCTGCTGCCCCCACAGCCGCGGCGAGCGCGGCGGCACTGGCATCGGCAACGATGAGACCAAGGGAGCCCACGTCTGCCACGCCTTGCTGCAGTCGCGCAAGAGAGGTCACCGCGAGCGCCAGTACCCCGGTTCCACTCACGATGCGTGTGACAAGCGATGGGGAATCGACCCCAACCCTGTGAGCCAGCGACGCGAGGATGGGTCCAGCCAGCACCACACACGTACTCGCGAAGAGTGTCCAGATGTACCCTGCCGGCGCGTTTGCTGAGTGGCTGCTGAAGGAATCCTGGAACGCGGTGACCACCGCTACTGCCACGCCACTTCCGGCCACGACGTACGCAGGTACACAGCCAATGAGCGCGGGCGCCACGTAGCCGGTGGGTACACGAGTAGTCGCAGCCGCGATCAGCAGTCCCGTGACCGCAGCGGCCACGATCACCGCCCCTAGTGACTCTGAAACGTGCCACGTCACAGCACAAGCGCTGACCGCGGCCACGAGAGTCCACGCGCCCACGGCATAGCGCTGCCTTACAGCAGCGCCGGCAAGCGCGATCAGCGCCACAACCACCGCGACAGCTCCCCACACAAACTGAGCACGAGTTCCAGTGGACTCAACGATGGCTGCGGCACCATGGAGCCCACCAATCGCGGTGAGCGCCACGGCCACGGCTCGCACAGTGGTCGCACGGCGGGAGCCCCACAGATTCGCGGCAAACCATTGGAGAGCAGCCGCGACAGTGAGGCCAACTCCCGCGGCGGCCGCGCCACGTGCCGCCACGTGCGCGGCGTCGAGGCCGAGAAAGACGGTGCCGACCGCGAAGGACGTGGCCGCCGCACCCTGTACCCACGCGGATTCCTTGAGAGCCGCAGGAACCCACCGTGAGGTAATAAGCGGCAGGGCGGCGAGCATCACCAAAGCGCATCCATACCAGCTGAGCCCGCCCACCCCTGAGAGGGACAGGTCGCCGAGTAGCCCTATGCCGAAGAAGGCTCGCGGCACCCGATCGACCAGTGGCAGCACGATGACGAGCCCGCTTCCGGCAAGGGCAGGCACCAGTCCCCACAAGCCAGACGTCCGCCATGCGAGCGGTACGCGTCCCAGCCCAAGGACAGTGATCATCGCCGCGATCGCGACCACCACGGCAAGTTGGCCGACGGTGAGATTCCACATCGATGCCGAGGAGGCTGAACCGATCGTCAAGACGCCAGCGAGCACCCCCGGAGCCCACGCAGGGCGCCACGCCGCGAGTCCCACACACACAGCGAGGCTGGTCGCGACTACGCCCAGCGCGAGACCATCGACGCCCTCTGCGGAGAGCGGCGTGCAGACGGCTACAAACGCACCGATCAGTACCACTGTGATGCCACCGTATGTCGCGATGGCACGCTGAGCAGCCGCGCGCCACATACGCCGTGCGAACAGTATCGCCACCCCTCCCACGGAAACGACAAACACATACGTCGACATGGCGACGATCAGGTCCCAAGATCGCCAGGCTCCTTCGACTGCACCCGCCTCGACAGCAAAGATGACAGCGGCCGATGCGACCTCGCCCACCGCCTTGATCTTGAGCCGGGAGAGGCCGAGTCCGGCGATAGCCGCGACTAGGACCGCGATCGCCGTGGTGTATGGAGCGGGTCCAGAGGGACCCAACGTCAACGCGAACACGCCAACACCAACGAATGCTGCGGAGACCACCCCCAAGGCACCTCCCACCGCGGTGAAGTCGTGACGCGTTGCCATCCGTGCGAGCCACGCGAACACTGCCGCGAACGCGATGAGGATTGCCATACGCAATGCGGGCCCTGTGGTCGACCACGAGGCCGCGACAAAGACGATTCCGGCGAGGATAAACAATGCCGCGCCCGCGACACCCAAGAGCACGGGAGCGGTGAGCCGCTTCGCTGGCCTCATCGCGTCGGCACGCGTGTTCATCGGCCGGGCAGGGGGGCGCACAGACGTGTACGGAGCCGGGGGTTGGAAGTTCTGCGCGGTTGATGACGAGCTCGAACTCCCGGTTGCGAGCGCAGACACAGCTTGTGGTGCGGGCGGGTTTTGCGAGGTCTGTGCTTGCGGGGCCTGTGCCCCGGCGGCCGGACGGGCAAAGGGATGAGTGCTCGCCACCACCTCGGGGCCCGTGATCGCCGCGTCAGCGACAGCGGGCGCTGCTCTGGGGGCATCGAGCGCGGCGCCCAGATCCACCCGAGCGCGAGGCGCTATTGCGAGGATCTCCGTGCGGTACGTGAGCCAGCTTTGCTGCTGTTCGGTCAGCTGACTTAAGTGCGCCCTGATGCGGTGCAACTCGCCATTTGCGCGCTCAGCGTCACGGGCAACGGGGCTCTTTGAGTCAAGCCCGCACGCATGGCAATGAGCCTGGCCGCTTGCCAACACGGCCCCGCAATCGGCGCACCAGCGCGCCGACCCCCCTCGTAGTTCATCCATGCCATGACCCTAGCGGGCGCGGGCTCCGCGCGGCAGAACGACCACGTTTTGTGAATAACGGAGCGTCCAGTTGGGACACGGCAACGGCTCGCGACGACTAAGTGGTGCGAACGGCCCGGCGCGATCTATTCGAGTTGCTGGGTGGCAAGCCGCGAATAGAGGCCCTGAGCGGCAATGAGATGAGCATGGGTCCCCGATTCGACGATGCGACCGGCCTCGAGCACATGAATCACGTCGGCATCGACGATGGTTGACAACCGGTGCGCGACAACGAGGGTGGTACGTCCCCGCGCCGCCCGGTCAAGCGCAGTCTGGACCACGCGCTCGCTCACCGTGTCGAGGGCGCTTGTCGCCTCGTCCAACAACAAGATGGGTGGGTCTTTGAGGAGCACCCTCGCAATGGCGATTCGCTGCTTTTCACCACCAGAGAGCCGGTAGCCTCGCTCGCCTACCGCCGTGTCGTAGCCGTGCTCAAAGCTCTCGATCGTGTCGTGGATGCTCGCCGCCTTGCAAGCCGCAACCAACTCGGTATCGGTCGCATCTGGCCGCGCGTAGCGCAGGTTCTCGGCGATGGTCGCGTGAAAGAGGTACGTCTCTTGGGTCACCACCCCGATCTGCTCCACCACCGAGTCCTGAGTCAGCTCGCGTACGTCTTTGCCTGCGAAGAGCACGCCGCCGCCGGTCGCCTCATGAAGTCGGGCGGCGAGGTACACGATGGTGGTCTTGCCAGCACCGGAGGGCCCCACGAATGCGTGCGTCTCTCCAGGCTTTGCAGAAAACGAGACCCCGTCAAGGGTGGCGCGTGAATCACCCGAAGCGTCGGGATAGCGGAACGTGACGTTGCGAAATTCGATCGCCCCGATAGGACCTGGCGCCTCGGAGACCGGGCGCGCTTGGGGTGAATCAGAGATCGCGGGGACGAGGTCGAGGTATTCAAAGATGCGGGCAAAGAGCGCGCGCGATGTTTGCACCTCGAGAGCGACACGCATGAGCGCCATGAGGGGGAAGAGTAAGCGCGCCTGGATGGTGGTGAATGCCACGATCGTGCCCGCTGTGATGGCACCTCCTCCGGCCTCCCCACCTTGCGACAAGAGCAAACCCGCTGCTAAATAGATGATGGCTGGAACCGAGGACATAATCACTGTCACGAGCCCAAAGAACCATTGGCCACTCATCGCTTGCTGAATCTGCAGGCGAATCAAGGTCTTGTTCTTACCCGCGTAGCGCTCCGACTCAAAGTGACGCCTGTTGTACACCTTGCTGAGCAGGATGCCACTCACAGACAGGGTCTCTTGAGTGATCGACGTCAACTCGGAGAGCGACTCCTGGGTCTTGGCGGCGATCCGTTGTCGCACCAAGCCCACTCGCCGCTGCGCCACGACGAGAGCGGGCATCAGGACCACTGCCAGGAGCGTCAGACGCCAGTCGAGCACGATCATCGCGACAAGAGACGCCGCGACTGTGGCGGTGTTACCCACGATGCTCGACACAAAGGTGGTCAGAACCCCCGCGACGCCCCCCACGTCGTTCTGAAGCCGCGACTGAATGACGCCCGTCTTGGTGCGCGTGAAGAAGGCCAACTCCATGCGCTGCAACTTGTCGAAGAGCGTGACCCGTAGGTCTCCCGTCACCCTGTTTCCGACGTTGGATGTGACCCAGGTCTGCCACACGCTGAGCCCCGCCGACGTCACAAAGAGGCCAATCATGAGGGTCACCAGGCCCGTCAAGAGCCCGATGCGAGGGGGAAGCGTTCCTCCCGTGCCATCCGCGGGGAACAAGGCTTGGTCGAAGATGCGCTGCACAAGCAACGGGGGCACGACACTCGCGGCCGATGCCACGAGCACGAGTGCCGCTGTGAGCACGAGGTGTTTGCGGTACGGCACAAACATGGCGCCGACGCGCTTCCACAGGTCAGGCACGTGCGGGGCAGCTGCATTCTGCGCACGCAGCGCGTCCGGATCACCGCGGCTTGTTAATCCGCGCCCTGGCCCGCCCCCCGCGGCAGAGCGAGGCGATCCAGTGGACGGGTGGGACATGGAGCCAGCCTAGGCGCGCCCTGCGGGAAAGAAAGTCCGCTTGCCAAAAAACCAAAAAACCGCGACCTTAAGATCACCACGCACACAAACCTCCTCGTCCCCAGGAGTCTTCATGGCACGGTTCGCCCGCTTGGCTCTCGCTTCAGTGACGACGGGCGTTCTCTCGCTCATGATCACGGCACCAGCACTCGCGTCCGCCTTGACAAGAGCCGACCTCGCTGTGGGACATGTCGCGGGCCACACAATGGCGGTCACAGTAGACGATCCCGCCGTGATGCGGTGGCTAGGCACCGTGGTGTTTACACAAACCAATCCTTCGACGGGGGTGGCCAGCGAGCCCGCGATCTGGTCCGAGGTCACCGTGGAGTACCTCTGTGACGACGCGACGTGCGACCTTGCCGTCACTGGCGGAGTGTCGAGTGACAGCACCTTCAGTGCGGAGAACGCGCTCTTTGATTTGCGTGACTTCTCGAGCATCGTGCTCAACGACGAGGGAGAGTTTTCGCGTGATTTCCCTGCAGTCGGCGACCCATGCAACCCGGACTCCCCGGTGCTGCCCATCTCCGTTGCAACTGGCACGCTCACTCCAGATGGAGCAAGCTTCTCGCTCACTACCGAAGAATGGGGAGCCGATTGCCCTAACGGTGGCCGCACTACGTACTTTCCGAGCGTACGAACCTTCGAAGGTGTCTACGTATCAGGAGATCCATGTGCACTCACGGATGTGTGTGGGCTCGAAGCAGTCACGATCATCACTCCACAGCCAAGCCCCACCCCCGTCGCCCAAGCCGATGTGGTCGAAGAGCAGGCACCAGCCGTGGTCTCGCATGCATCCAGGAGCCAACTCGCATCGGGAGCCGCCTCCGCCCCCTCGGTGCTGAGCGGGCTCATCCCTATCCAAGACAGCCAAGTGGGATTGATTGACCTCGGCGTTGCCATAGCCGTCACGGTGATCCTGTCGTTGTTGGTCGCGTTTCCCAAGAAGCTCTTCTCCTCAGCGGTAGGCGCTGTCCCCAAAAGGTGGACCGAATATCGCGACCAGTTGAGCGTGCGTGACGGCGCCATCGCCACTCGGTGGAATGCCACGCTCGCCAGGGTCGACAAGGCGAACTCATCCCGAAAGCCGCGCAAACCATCCAGGGAGCCGGAGGAGGCCTCAGGACCTGCGAGCCACCCTGTCCTGTCCAAGCAGTGGAGGCGTGCGGCAGTCGGCGTGGTGTTAGCAGGAGTGATTTCGGCTTTTGTCGACCCCGGGTTCGGGCTCAACCTGGGAAGCCTCCGCGTGGCGGCAAGTCTCGGAGCATCATTTGTCCTCACCGTGGTGATTGGTTGGGGGGTCGCCATCTGGATCGCACGACGATTCACTCCTGGTCTCACGGCCTCGTATTCCTTCAAGCCACTGTCTCTCGTGATCGTGGTGCTTACCGTCTTCTTCACCAGGGTTACGGGCATGGAACCAGGGATGGTGTTCGGCCTGGTGGCCGGAGTCGCTCTTGGTGCGATGTCCTCCAAGGCGACCGAGGCGCGTGTTGCCGTTGCCCAGACTGGCTACGCGTTTGCCACAGGAGTGGTGGGTTGGATTTCCTACAGCGCGCTCGCCCCCACGCTCGCCGGATCGGACAACGTGTTCGCCGCCCTGTTCATTGACACGCTCTCCGGACTATCAGTGGCCGGTTTCGCAGCGGCTCCTCTAGCGCTGTTGCCGATCGCAGGTATGGGTGGCTCCGCAGTATTTGAATGGAACCGTCGCGTCTGGCTTCTCATGTATTCGACCGGACTGCTCGGCTTCTTCGTGGTGCTCATGCCCATGTCGTATAGCTGGCGCGAAGTCGACTTCTCGCTCAAGGCATGGGTCGGTCTCTACCTGGTATACGCAGCGGCTGCTGTCATTGCCTACATGGCCCTTGTCCGTCCGTGGCAGCGCGCGCACGCGCAGCCAGACGCAGGAGAATCAGACGATGCCGCCCTCGGAACCGGGATTCCCGAAACATCGGCTGGTGACACTGCGTCCACCACAACGAAGTCCACCAAAACCGCGTCCGTCAAGTCTGCTTCCACGACGGCTGCGGCCACCCCGTCCAAAAAAACCGCGTCCGCCAAGACTGCTTCCCGTGGAAAGGCCAAAGCGTCGAACATCGAGCTTGGCGTAGAAGGCGTGGAGGGCGAAGTCGACTAACCGCGCGAAAGGCGAGGTTCAGGGAGTTGGGTTGCGGGCGTCGTAGTCCCTAAACGACCGCTGGGCGCGGGTCAGAATGGCGATCAGGCCCACGATCAGCACGCCACCGATGAGCGGCGGGTACCACGCCGCAGCGGCGAGCGTGAAGAGCCCCACATACATGTCGCCCACGCGCGGCCCACCCGTCACCACAACGATGAATACACCTTGCAACCGGCCCCTCATTTGGTCTGGTACCGCTTGGATGAGCATCGTCGACCGGAAGATGGCGGAGACTTCATCGGCCCCACCCATCCCCGCAAGCGCGATGCCGAGCAGGATGAGCGCCGCCCAGTGAATACCACCCCAACCTGGAGCCGGAACGTGACGTGAGGCGCTCATCACGAGCGTGACCACGCCAAAAAACACGACGAACAATCCAAAGACAGTGATCGATCTTGCGATCGCAATTCCGTGGCGATGCACGCGCGCCACTGGACCGGAGAACAGGCTCGTGAGGATGGTCCCTACGGCTCCTGCCGCCGTGAGCGCCCCCACCGTCAAGGCCCCGCCGCCCACAACCGTCGCGCCAAGCGCAGGAAACAACGCGTACGGGCGTCCGAATGTCATTGCCACGATATCGACAATGAAGCTCATGCGAATGTTAGGAGCGGTTCTGAGGAACGCGAAGCCCTCGACGAGCTGTCCCCACCCTGCCTCTACACGCTCCCCCAATCTCGGCAGCGCAGGCAACATCCACACACCCAAGAATCCGGCTGAGAAAAGAACCGCATCGACGGCGAACGTCCATGGCAACCCGACTGTCGCGGCGAGCACCCCGGCGAGTGCAGGCCCCACCGTGAGTGTGAGCCCAAAACCGATGCCGTTGAGCGCCGTCGCCCTCGAGATCATATTCTCGGGAAGGATGCGGCCCACAACGGCACCACGGGTCGCGTTGGAGACGGTTGCGGCAACAGCATTCACGGTGGTGACGGCGTAGAAGGGCCATACAGGCGCGTGCCCGCCCGTCGCAAGCTCCCGCGCTTCCCAGACCGAAAGTGCGACCAAGCCAAGCGTGCTCGCCCACGCGACGAGCGACGACGCGATGAGCACTCGCCTGCGGTCGAAGACATCGGCGATCATGCCGCCCCACAGCCCAGCCACGATCATGGGGACAAGTGCGATACCTCCCACAAGGCCAACGGCAAAGGTCGAGCCCGTCATCGCGTAGATCTGGAGCCCCACGGCGACGATCGACATCTGTGCCCCGATGCCAGAGATCGCCCCGCCGATCCACAGCCTTGCAAATGGTGGATGCTCGCGCAATGGCGCGAGATCGACGAGGCGCCGTTGCTTTATCGGCGCGGTATCGGGGTGCTTCACCTGAGCAGAATAGGCGCGACGTGGGTGCAAAGCTCACCACACAGCGGGTCGGCCGCCGCCGGTGAGGATCCCGGTGACGCGCGCGCCTCTGGGCGGATACCATGACGGAATCGGGACACAACGGCCCGAGAAGGGAAAGTGCCATGAGCACGAGGTTTGAGGAACTCGACTTTAGCCGCACACAGATCGGGGATCTCGCGTTGCGTCGACGCACCGACCCCGCGACGGGCACTGACATTTTTGAGGTCAAGCTGGGCGACGAGTGGCTCATGTCGAGCATGTTCACGGCCGCCGAGGTGGCGCTGGCCCGCATCGGGCTCGCCCGTCTATCCGGTTTTGGGTTCGACGTCGTCGTGGGAGGGCTGGGACTCGGATACACCGCTGTCACGGCTCTCGAGGACTCCAGGGTGCGAGAACTACTCGTTGTCGAACTGCTCGACCCTGTCATCGGGTGGCACGAAACTGGACTGGTCCCGCTGGGCGCCACCCTGACAGGCGATGCTCGATGCCGACTCGAACAGGGCGACTTCTTTGAGATGGCAAAGGGCGATGGCTTTGACCCCGCGGCACCCGATCGCCTTTTTGACGCTGTGCTCCTGGACATCGATCACTCCCCCGTGCACGTGCTCGCCGACGGCAGCGCCTCGTTCTATGGCGTCGATGGCATGCGTGCCTTGTCTGGGCACCTCACTACGGGCGGGGTCTTCGCGATGTGGTCGAACGACCCGCCAGACGCGGCGTACTTGGCAGTGCTGTCCCAGGTGTTCTCCGACGTCGAATCTAGGGTGGTCACATTCCCCAACCCTCTCCAAGGCAGGGAAGCGACTGCGACGATCTACTCGGGGATCCGCGCAGCCGACTAACTTCGGCCACGTGTCCACGCTGCCGGGCCCGCTACCCCCAGCAGGTCTCGCTCCAGCGGTGCTAGTTCTTGCCGTTCACCACACCGGACACTCGGGCCCGTTGGTGATGACTACTGTCATTGCGTCCCGAAATGGACTGCGACCGGGACACAATTTTGCGCGTGAACGTGTCCCCTTGCACCATATTGGTGATGGTGTGATCGACCGTGCTTTCGGGCTTGTATCTGGCGTCCTTATTGCGATACTTGGCCTGGATCCACGCCCAGATCGCAAAGCCCGTGCCAGGTCCCAGCAAGAAGAGGAACCAGCCAATGCCACCGGAGCTATCTGAGTCGTTCATCGCTCACCTCTCTTCTTCACCAAGACGAGCACACAATTCACGGCGGTCATACGCCCAGGACCACGAGGACGATGGCGATCGGCCACGTGATAGCCGACACAATTGCGGCGGTCCCCCACGCGACGAGATTTGCCTTTTTTCTGTTGATCGGCACGGACCCCATGGTGGCGCCTGTACGTCCATTGACAGCGATGTAGTGGGTGATCTGGTTCCCACCGCGCGTCTCCACAAACCCGTACAGCCACACGGGCAGCAGTACAGCAACCCAGCGGCTGCCCTTGATGCTGACCTGCTCGGACTCCCACCGCACCCCACGGTTGTAGTTGCCGAGTGTGGGAACAGCGCCCGCACGCGCCAACGTCATGAAGTGATCTGCGGCGTACTTTTCGGCCGCATCCACATCCATGTCGCGCCGCTCGGACGTGTATTCGGAGCCGAGGAAGTTCGCATTAAAGCGCACGATGTTCTTCACGTCGAACGGCAACACAGCGTTGATGATGTTGTTGGTTGACGTCGTCGAGTGAATGTCCACCTTGTCGGAGGATGTCTCGACGATGAGATCGTCAACCACCATGGATAGCTCGCGCATCACCGCGTACTCGTCGGCGTGGTACTCCGTCTGCTTGTCATTGACACGCACCGTCTTGCGCAAGATCTCGCCAGCGCCGTCGAGTCGCACCACCACGTTGCCATCCACCGTCATGTACGGCATGTAGAAACCCATGACGTTCTCCGCCTTGAAGCTCGCGGCAAACGCGGGGTGCGCAAAGGTCTTCCGCTCGTCGACAAAGGCCTGGATGCTACGCATCGCTTGCTCTTTAGTGACGGAGACGGGCAGTATCCCGTCGGGGACAGCGCCGTTGGGGACCTTGTTGTTGATGGACAGCGTGTGCTTACACCAGTGACACCGAGCAGAGAGATTGTGTTCCGTGTCGAGCACGACCTCCGCGCCGCACCCTGTGCACTTGATGGTGACGATCGAAGCGCCTTCTTCGATGTCAACAGCAGCGCTAGACACAGTGGTGCCCACGAGGTCAGCGATACCACCCGAAAGCCCCATGATCTGGTCAAGGCTCTGCTCGGTCCAGGTGTAGCGGCAGAACGCGCAACGCAACGTGCCGTTCGAGGCTGAATACTCCACCTCGGTGGCACCACAACGTTGGCACCGTACATTGCCATCCGCGGCACCTTCGGGTGTGGTGATGACTACATAGTCGAGCGCTTCAGCCGCGCCGACGGGCGTACCTGCGGCAACATGGGGATCAGGCGGTGGTGGCACGGGAGAATCGGCGGCCATAAGTCCCCCGGGCCTAGAGGCCCAAGGCCTTCTTCTTCAGCGCGTCGAAGTCCTCTTGCGTGATGAGTCCGTCGTCAAGCATCTTCTTGTACTGCGCGAGCTGAACGGCTGGATCTGCCGGCGCCGGAGCGGCGGGCGCTGCTGCCGAGCCTCCGACCCCTGGGGTGGCGGGCGTGGGCTGAACAAGGTTGCCGAGCGCACCCATCCCCATGCCCATCATTGCCAGACCGGTACCGCCGCTGCCTTCGTTGCTACCTGCTGCCTCGACACCGCGTGCAACCGATTGCTTGAGGAACGAATCCGCACGGCCGCCGCTCAAAGCATCGGCCTTCCTGACGTCGGACAGCAATGCCGTCGTGTCGGCGTCGTACTCGATCGCAACGAGCGTGGCTTGCGTAATCGTGATGCCGCGCCCTGACGTCCAGGCGTAGTTGTTCTCGACCTCGCTCGCGAGCGACTGCGCGAATCCCACGGAGTCGCCCTGGATGCGAGTGATCCGGTGTTCCTTGCTCGGGTCGTTCACATAGCGCGAGAAGGCGCCAGCAAGCGAGCCAACGACCTCGCTAAACAGCTGCTCCGAGACGGGGTTCTCCACCTGCGTGATGTCGAACTCACCCGCGTTGGAGCTGATGTAGTTGGCGGGAACCAGGGCCTTGACGAACAAGATCGGGTCAACGACCTTGATGACGTACGTGCCGCGCGTGATGGCACCTGCCTGCGCGTTCAGGTATGCGTCGTCCCAATAGATGGCGCTCTGGGTGCCGAATTTGTTGTTCGGGATCTCCTTGAGGTTGACGTAGAACACCATCTGCTGAGACCCGGGCTGGCCGCCAAACTTGAAGCGCTCCCACGAGGTCTTGAGCGTGGAGCTGAAGATACCGCCGCCTGTGAAGACGGACTTCGAATTCTGGTCCTCGCTGTCCCACTTGTAAGCGCCCGCCTCGCCTACGAACGCAGTGATAGCGCCGTCCTGGAACGTCAGAAGTCCGTATCCCTCGGGCACGATGACCTTGCTGCCGTTGGTGATGATGTTCTCGGAGCCACGAGTGTTCTGACCACGTCCGGCGTTGGTCCCTTGAACCACGGCAGGGAACACCACCGCTGTGTCAGAGACGTTGCTCGGCGGGACAAGAAAGTCAATGAACTGGTCTGCAGCAGTGGAGCCGACGGCACCACTCACCGCGCCCGCAAGAATCTGAATGAACCCCATCGTCAGTCCTGTTCTTCGAGGCGGGACCGTGACTGCAGTCCCCCTACTCACCGCGGAGTCGACCTCCGCCTGGATACTGAGCACCCTGTGAGGGTGCGTCATTGCCAAGAACGTATCACAGGCGCCTTGACGGCACACCCAGTGATTTTGTATCCGGTAGAGGAGCGGTGGCAACGCGACGCGGAGTCAGGACTTGGCGTGTTTGCGAATCTTCTTCATGGCCCATTCGTCGTGACTCGACGTAGCGGACACACAGTAGGCCCCCAGGGAAGTCGTGCCAGTCCAAGAGAAGTACTTCTTAGTGAAGAGTTCCTTGTCAGTGTGGTCTTCGATAACAGCACGCACACGCGCGCGCGAGGTGCGCACCATGTCGAGCGCCTCAGCCACGGACGTCCCAGCGTGCCGGTCCCTGAAACCGACATTCATGGTCCCGTAATTGGTCCACGTGTAGCCGTCCGGCAGGAAGTGCCTGGGGTCACCAGCGACGTTGGCGTCAATCCAGTTGATGAGCAGCCAATGCCATTCATGGAGGTGCACCAGGACATCGCGCACGTTGCGGTCCCTGTCCTCAAACGCGAACTCGGCCGCAAGACGTGTGGGTGGCAACGAGTCGACCAACGTCATCAACGTGGCAAAACTTGCATCGCTGGCCTCGAGAAGCTCGGCACGAGACTGAGGTCTGGACATGATCATCTCCCCTGGCAGACTTTGCTTTACGTGAGCGCATTGCCCTGCGCGCGAGCATAGCGCGACGTTCAGACATCGTGCGTGCGTGCGCGCGAGGAGCGTGCGAGAGACGCGACTCAACGCGGGGCCGAAAGCAAGAGCCTCACGCCCTCGACGCGTCCGCGTCAACCGGCGCGCCCCAGCTGCGTCGTCGCTCAGCTAGCTGCCCACGCGCGCGCTGGCGGCAGCAAGGGTGTCGCCCTCCTCATCGGAATTGGATCGCGTGCCTACCCACGATCCTTGGCCCGAATGCCGCCGCGTGACCAGCCAGCCCGCGAGCGCGAACATCACCCCAGGCACGATGAGCGCCAGGCCCACCCACGTCGGCGCGAGATACCCCCAACCAGCGGCGATCACCGCGCCACCAAGCATCGCTCCCACCGAGTTGCCGATGTTGAGGGCGGCGTGGTTGACAGCAGCGGCCATCGTCTGGGCATCTCCCGCGACGTCCATGAGTCGCGTTTGAATCGCGGGCGATATCGCCGATGCCGCGAGGCCAACCAAAAAGAGCCCGATAAGGAGACCACGGAGGGTGGGTGACAGCACGAGTACTGCCACCAAGGCGACGGTCAGCGCCCCAAACAGCCACAGGACGGCTCTCAGTGCGCCGTGGTCGGCGAGCTTGCCGCCGATGATGTTGCCGATCGTTGTTCCTACACCAAGGGTGATGAGCGCGACGGGGACAAGCCGCTCAGGCGATCCCGTGATCTCGGTGACCATGGGCGAAACGTAGGTATAGACGGCAAAGAACCCACCGAAACCAAGCGCCCCAGTGAGGAGCGCAAACCACACTGCAGGTCGCTTGAAGGCGCCCAGTTCGCGGCGGATAGTCGCGTGGGGGTCACCGTCTTGATGGGGAACAAACGCCATGATCGCCACGGTGCATAGAGCAAAGATCCCGGCGACCGCCAAGTAGGCAACTTGCCACGTGGTGTGTTGGCCCAAGTAGGTGATTGCAGGAACCCCCACCACATTGGCGATCGTCAGTCCCGACAAGACGAAGGCAACCGCCTGTCCCCGCTTCTCTGAGCCCATGAGTTTGGACGCGGCAAGCGCTGCCACGCCAAAATAGGCGCCGTGCGGGAGCCCGGCGATGAAGCGGAAGAACACGACTGACTCGAACGTAGGGGCGACGGCCGAGGCCACTGTCCCCACCGTGAACGCGACGGTAAGCCACGCTAGCAACGCCTTGCGCGGGAACCGCGCGGCAACGGCGGCGATGGTGGGCGCCCCCACGACAACGCCCGCGGCATATGCCGAGATGACGATGCCCGCTTTGGCAAGCGCCTCCTCCTGGTTGGTGGCCCACAGGCTAGGGAGGAGGTCGCGTGCAATGTCGGGCAGCAAACCCATCGCCACGAATTCGGTGGTTCCGATTCCGAACCCGCCCAGCGCGAGGGCAAAGAGCGCCATGCGGGTGCGGGCGGGCGTGAGTGAAGTCATGAGTGCCAATCTTTGAGGCAATTGCCGGTGGCGCTCATCGTCGAGCCTTGTCCTCAATGGTCGGAGGCACTACCCCAATATCCCACGGGACGATGAGAGGCCACCTTCTGGGCCGTGGGCCCTCTGCGCTCACCCCAGCGCGTGGGTCCGAGTGCTTCAGGGGCGAGGCTCCTCACCACGGCCCGTTTCTCCCGCTCGGCGTACATGCGCCTCGACCTCGCTTGGATTGACGCGCCAAGGAGCGCCGTGACCAGGCAAGACCCACGAAGCCGCTACACCCGCGAGCCGCTCAAGTGAGTCGAGCGCCGCTGCCGGCTCATCGGTAAACGGTGCAGGCTGGGGGCCGACGTGCCCCGTGAGAACGTGCCTCGTGGTGAGGGCGTCGCCCACGCATACTGCGTCGGCGATCGGGATGTGGACGGCGATGCTGCCAGGAGAATGCCCTGGCATTCCGATGACCATGGGCGAGCCAGGCAACGCGAGTACATCCCCATCGCTCACCTTAATCACCTCGGTGAGAAAGTGGGTTCGCAGTCCGTTCTTGCGCGCTGCGTATCCGAAGAACTTCAGCAGCGCTCCCGGCTTCACGCGCCCCATCGAGGTCCGCGGCTTCTCGCCCCCCTTGGCGCGATCGGCATCGGCCCCATGAATGTAAACGGGAACGCCATGGTCCCTGCGCAACCGCTCGGCGAATCCAATGTGGTCGCTATCGCCGTGGGTGAGGACAACGCCGCGGACATCTGCCACTGTGCGGCCCAACCGGGCTAACTCGCGTTCGAAGTCACGCCAGTGGCCGGGCAAAGCTGCGTCGATGAGAGTCACGCCCTCCTCGGTGTCGATCAGGTAAGCCGCGACGATGTCGTTGCCAATGCGGTGAAGGTGGGGACCAATTTTCATGGGAGTTCCTTACGTGTACTAGACACGGCTAATGTACGTAGGTATCATGGCTACTGTCAATAGCCAAAGATTTTCAGCGTGCAGAGCGCCAGCTCAGGAGACCATCGTGCCCACCCCACCCCGTACGTCGATCGAAGCCATCACGGCGGCCGGTCGCGAGATTCTCGACACTCAAGGTCTCCAGGCCCTCACGATGCAGGCCGTCGCCCTCGCGGTAGGCGTCAAGGCTCCGTCGCTCTACAAGCGCGTCGCGGATCGTGAACACCTGGTGGGCCTGGTCGCCGATGCGGCCGCATTCGAACTCTCCGCTCACCTCACAGCTCACCTCACAGCTCACACCACCGCTCAACAAGCCGGCACCGGCTCCCTCCCGCCATCGCCTGCGCACGACGGCGCTATCGGCGCACTTGCGCGAGCCCTGCGCACGTGGGCCCGCGCACATCCAGAGGCCTACCGCCTCGTGTTCTCCGGCCGGGGCTCAACCGACGCAGCCGCCGCAACATCGGGGCCGGTTCTCGCTGTGGCTCGATCACTAGCTGGCGACCGCGACGCGCTAGACGCCGCGCGCCTCATCACCGCATGGGCCACCGGATTCATCTCGATGGAACTCGCGGGGGCCTTCCAACTCGATGGAGATGTTGACGCTGCGTTTGTGTACGCGCTGGACAGACTTAACTCGGCACTTGCACTGCCTCCCGCAGTTGCCATTGGCTAGGTGGAGACGCCCCGCCTCGCTCCACCGCCACACGGCCAGTCGACTGCCACGGGAATCGCCGCGAGGCAATCGAGGTTGGCCAGAGTATGCGCGCCATTAGCTATACCGAATACGGCTCAGCCGATGTCCTCCAACTCGTTGACCTTCCGGAGCCCCACATGGGACCCGATGTGCTCGTCATCGGGGTGAAGGCCGCGGGCCTCAACCCGGTCGACTTCAAGATCCGCGAGGGCTACCTCCATGGGCTCTTGGACGCGGTCTTTCCGATCGTCCCCGCCTGGGATGTGGCCGGGGTTGTCCTCAAAACGGGGATCGACACCCCAGAGTTCTCCGTCGGTGACGAGGTCTATGCCTACGCACGCAAGGACGTTATCGGCGGCGGAACCCTTGCCGAACAGGTCGCAGTACCAGTGCGCATGCTCGCCCACAAGCCACGCTCCTTGACCTTTGAGGAAGCTGCTGCGGTTCCCCTCGCGGGCCTCACCGCGCTCCAAAGCGTCCGCCGTGCTGGCGTGACGTCGGGCGACCGCGTGCTTATTCACGGAGGGGCGGGCGGTGTGGGAAGTTTCGGTGTGCAGCTCGCTGGTTTGACCGGTGCGACGATCGTTGCCACGGCGTCTGCGGGAAATCACGGCTACCTCGCCAACCTTGGAGCGACCGCGATTGAATATGGGGACGGGCTCACCGAACGAGCGCTCGAGGCCTCACCCAGCGGATACGACGTCATCCTTGACTTTGCGGGTGGCACTTCGCTTGACGACACGTCACAGTTGTTGCGCGATGGGGGTCGCGTGGTCTCGATCGCCGATGCGCGAGCTGTCGAGTTTGGTGGCGTCAACCTGTGGGTGCGTCCCGATGCGGCCGATCTGGCTGAACTCGCCGAGCTCATCGACAACGGCACGTTAGGTGTCGAGGTCTCCCACGTTTTTGACCTTGCCGACACATCGGATGCCTACCGTGCACTCGAGTCAGGGCACGTGCGCGGCAAGGTCGTGGTGCGGATCTAGGGGTATTAGATCCGGACTTCACTGCCACCCTCATAGATGCCATGGTTCAGGCCACGTCGCGCCGCATTCTCGCGGGCGACGATCCCGCCATCGCTACCTCCGCACTCGTGGTGGCCGTGGTGAGGGGCCCGCTCGCGGCTGCGGAGCCGTTGAGGAACTGACTCCTCGCCAGTCGTGGCAGTACATATCTGCGCGGCACGGCTAGGCGCACGTCCCGCCTGCATGGTTTACCTGGTACACCTCAATGCCCGCTTGAGACACGTCATAGGCCCACCGGGCGGTGCGAACACACCCTTGAGCCGCTCCCATTGCTATGAACGAATCGATCGATTGAACCCGAATCACGCTCTCGTAGGACTCGGAGTCTGACGTCTGTGGGTCCAACGAGCTTGACGGAAGGATCGAGATGAATGCGACATGACCATTCACGGAAGTGAATCCCGTTTCAGCTGCATCAGCGACCTCGTCCAACCACTGTGGGGTGACGACAGAAGGATCGTCGACAAAGACCTTGACAATCCCTGAGCCCATTCCAGCTTCATCATCCGCTATCCAGGAGGAGCCCACCAGGACTTGCGCACTCACCACGCCAGCGACGTCGCGCTCGACCCTTGCGCCTATCCGCGCCGCAAAACTCTCCTCATCGGCATTGGCAACGTGGAGCGTCACCAGCGCCCCGTCCGCCTCCTCGTCGACCAGACGTTGGAAGTCAGAGACGGCATGCGCGCTTGAGGCCATGTCGGCAAAATCCGCAAACCCCATGGAGATCTCCACATTGGTGCCGCAAGCCCACATACAGACGAGCACGTCAGACGAGATCGCGATGTCTTGAGCCGCAGGAATGGTCTGCTCCGCCAGTGTTTGCCAACCCACGATCTGTTCATCTGTGATCTCGGGGCCAGGGTTGCCACAGCCGCCTACAGCAAGCACCAGCGCGGCCAAGGCCGCCCATCCAATCGTGCTCATCGCTACCCACCCTCACGTGATTCCCGGCCCCAACCCCACGGCGCGCTCCCACCCGCGCATCGCTCACCTGATCCCCACCCTAGGCCCGCACACGACGACATAGATCGCCTCGCGTCTGATGGCCATCGCTCAGCCCGCGAGGTCATACCTCGCTCGACCTCCGGGCCGCGGCGTCCGTGTCGGGTCCACCGAACCGGGGGCAGTGAACCACACAACCTTGTTCTGCACGCCGATCTCCCAACCATCACGATGAATTCGATGGTGACATCGTGTGCACAACAGCACGCCGTTCGAAAGGTCTGTGAGACCACCATCCCGATCCCACCACTTGATGTGATGCGCCTCGCACCGTGAAGGCGGTGCGTTGGACGACGCGCAGCCTCCGTCTCGTTCTACTAGCGCCAGCCTCTGTGCGGATGCAAATAGCCTGCGAGCCGCTCCCAGTCCAGCACCGCGGAGCCCCCGCCAAGAACCGCAGGGATGACCTCCGCATCAGCAGCCGCTTGGCGCAATGCCGACACACTCACGGGTTGGGCCGCGGCGTCGACCTCTCCGATACCGAGCCCCGCCGCGAGCTCCGAACGCGACATCCGCACCACCACCGTGGTCTTGACCCCGCTAGTGGGCTGATCGCAATCGAGGGCGTGCCTGCACAGACCGACGAGGATGTCCGCCCGCATCTGCCATGGGGTCCTGGTATCCGACGAGGGGTCTTCACGACGCTGCTGCATCGCCCACCTCACATTCGCGTCCAGGACTGCGCGCACCGGCGCGGCATCAAGCGGTGTGAGCCTCGCAGTCAGCGTGACCATGCCATCTGCATCGTCCCGCATGCTCGCGCTGCGCTGGGCATACTGACGTTCCTCGCGCCGTTCCCACGCACTCGGATCCGCGAGCGCCTGCGCCCGCCACACCACCTTGCGCACATGGTGAAGAGCCAGGCCAGGAGCCTTAGCGAGCGCTCGCGAAAAGAGGTCTCGCGTGACATCAGTGTCAGGCAGCCCCTGCAAGGCTGACGCAAAGGTCGCCGCCACATTGACTGAAATGACCCCGGTGCGCACCGCCTGCGCGAGGTCCACGCGCACCTGCGCTCATGGTCCAGCAACGGCCGCCGCGCCATTCGGCGCAACACCTCCAGGCGCAACACCGTCGGTGAGCATCGACCCTGTCATCAAGTCGCCAACGGCAACCAGCCGCCGAGCATCGGCCACGCTCCCGCCAGTCGTGTGAGCGATCAACTCCCCCGCCACGTGGGCCAACGCCACATCGACCGCCCGCCGCAATCCCGCCAGATCCCGCGAGAGATCGAGCAATTCCGTACGCGACAAACCGGCTACGTGAGAAAACTCGCTGGTACATCGGCAAAAACCACGACGCTAGCCCACGAAGGAAGCACCTTCCGCATCGACACAGTGGCGACGAGCGACGAGCGACCAGCGACGAGCGAGACGTGAGACGTGAGACGTGACACGATGGCGAGCATGACGGCCGGCCCAGACATCGTCGTTAGCGCAGTCGTCCTTCGTGACTCCGACGGCCGCATCCTCACGGTCCGCAAGACCGGCACCCAGCGCTTCATGCTCCCCGGCGGCAAGCGCGAGCCTGGCGAGACGGCCGCGCAGACCGCCATCAGGGAGTGCGCCGAGGAACTTGGGCTCGTGCTCGATCCCTCCCGGTTGATCCCACTAGGCGAATTTGTTGGCGACGCCGCGAACGAGCCGGGCCTCACGCTGGGGAGCTCTGTTTTCACCCACCCGCTTGTTGGGAGCCCAGTTGCCGCCGCCGAGATTGCCGAGCTCCGGTGGCTCGATGCCTCACAGTCTCTACCCCGCGACTTGGCGCCGATGTTGGAGCACCACGTCTTGCCGACGCTCGAGGCGACGGGCTCACCGCTCAGTCTCCGCACGGTGGCCCGTTATCCACAGGCGGCAAGCACACCTCACTCGTGAGTGGCTCGTGTCGTGCTTAGGGAAGCACCACACAGCAGATATCGAGGGGACACAAGAACGTGCACGCACTGTGGAAATCTCTGGCCACATCGGCTTGCTTGGCGTTGACACTCGCGGGTTGCTCCTCGCCACAGGAAGCAACAGCGCCGACTACAGCACCCGTCTCGACTCCATCGCCTCCCGAGCCGAGCATCGGGCCGGACGGTCGGTCACTACCCGGGTTCGTCACCGTCGCAGTCGACCTCCCAAATGCCCAGAGGCTTTCCAACGACGTCCTCACGTCTGCCGGAAAGGACTGGGCGCTCGGCATCTACAGGCCATCGATCGAGCGGCGTGAGACCACCGAGGCACCCGCCGGGCCGACCGACAGGACACAGAAGGCCGATCACCAGGTTATCTACCTTGCTACGCCGGAGGGCGCTCGCTTCCAACTTCTCGAGCTCGATCCCGAACCTGCGCTAAGGCTTCTTGATTGGGAGGCGGGCTCCACCTCGGCACTGGTACTCGAGTGCGCTGAGACGTGCGGCACGGGAACCCATGCCACACTCGATCTGCTCACCGGAAAACTGACGCCTATTGACGACTTCCCGGAAAGCTTGGGAGCACCCTCGGTTCGGGTAGGAGACACGTCGTTCTGGATTGAGACGGGTCTCGAGGCGATGGGATTAATGAGCGACCAGAGTTGGGTGTTGCGTAACGACACCTGGACCCAGGTGGCAGATGGCACCGCATATTTCCCGCTCGGGACAAACCGAGGAGTCTCCCCCGACAACCAACACCTGGCGTTAGGACGGTTGGTACTGGGCGAACTCTCGTCATTCACTGTCGCCCCCACGGTGCTTTCGCTCGATTCGCTCGAGATGACTGCTGCACCCCTGGGTGACGGGGTGGCGGACTGTAGGTCTGCGCGCTGGCTCGACAGCTCGACGCTCGTACTCGACTGCAGCCGGGGGCCCGGCCTCATCGCCTGGCACATCGATTCCCAGACGATCGCACCGTTCACGGAACCCTCGTTCGTACTTGGATCCGGCAAACCCAAGGTCCGACCCTCGGTAGAGTTCCCCGATGGCTCCGCGGCTGGAGAGTTCCTCGATGATGATCCACACTGGGCCGTCGGCTGTGACGACGGTGTGTCCACGCGAAAGCTCGTGGCCACCGATGAGCAAGGGAAACCACTGCTTAACGCGGCTTTCCTCAACAGTTCGGGCTCCACCGTCATGATGGGTGCGACCAACGACGCCAGCCCGTACTCCATCACTTCGGTACACCTGTGGACCCTTGGTGACGATGCTCCCGTCATCGCATTCCCGGAGGTCACCGACTGGCCCAGCCCCCAACCGGACCCCACTCAATTCAAAGTCGCATCGCTGACCAGCTACCTTTTGGCGCGCTAGCCGCGCAGCGCCACGGGCTGCCGGGCGGCGCACAGCGAACACACTATCGCCATGACCGATGATGGGGCGGAGATCCTGACGCTGGCGAACTAGCCAACAGGAGGACGGTCGTTGCTGGCGCCGATGCCAAGCGCACGAGCAAGCGGCGGCGGCAATTCACCTTTGAAACGCGTGCCAGACACTTCATGCGGAGACCCCGAGGCGGGGCTCCATCCGCTCACCACAAGCACGGTTTGACCAGAACGGATCACGCTCAGAGTCACTGACGACCGGGCAGGATCCTGGTGATTCCAGAACGCGACCTCGCGTTCAAGGCGCACACAGACATCCGCCGCGATCGCTTCACGAGTCAGCGTGTCCACGTACGGGCAGTCGGGCGGCGTTGACCCATCCATTGGATGCCATTGACGAGCCGTGTGCTCAACGGCGCTCACCGCCTCCAGGCCCAGGTGGCTTAAGACATCGTTCCACGCGTTGCGCAAGGCGCCGTGTAGGTCATCTATCGACCCATGCCATGGAAAGTCATAGTCGGACTTGTCCCCGTCAGCGCGGGCGGCGACGTCACGTGAGACCGGGGTATCTGGAGGAGCATCGTCGGCACGCATGAGATGAAGCAGACGTCAGGCGCCGTCTCACCGCAGACGTCGCACTCGGGGGCCTCATGCGTCCACCGCGGCCTGGGCCACGCTTTGCTTCATGGCCGGAGGCCTCAGCGCACGGAGCGCGTACAGAATCGTCGCGAGGTCGACTACCTCTTGGGTGAGCGCGCCAGCCACCGCTGGAATTGCCCCAGTTGTGGCGACGAGCATCAAGCCAACACTGAGCGCGATGCCTATCCAAATCGCGGTGAGTGCTACACGCAGGGTGTAGCGCCCGATGTGGACTACCTCAGCCACTGCCCCCAACGAGTCCCTGAGCACCACCGCATCAGCTGCCTCGCCCGCCGCCGTCGCACCCCGCGCCCCCATCGCGATGCCGACGTCGGCGGCGGCAAGCACGGGCGCATCGTTCACGCCGTCTCCCACCATGAGCAACGGACGCGGCACCATCTCGGAGGCAATGCGTACCTTGTCGCCAGGCAAGAGGTCAGCACGAACATCGCCAATCCCCACGACCGTCGCGATTGAGGAGGCAGTGGCCTCCGCGTCACCGGTCAGCATCGCTATCCGACTCACGCCGCTGCTCGCGAGCCAGGAGACGACGCCAGCAGCCTCGGGCCGCACCGCATCGGCCAAGATCAGCACACCCGCAAAACGCCCATCGATCGCGACATACGCCGCAGCCTCACCCGCCGCAAGCATCGCCGGAATGACATCGGGAACCAGGGAAGCGACGTGGGCGGGCTTGCCCACCACCACCGTGCGGCCATCCACGATGGCCGTGACCCCATTCGTTGCCTCTTCGCTCGCAGCGACCGCGGGCAACAGAGGCAGACCGCGCTCCCGCGCGGCCTCAAGGATGCCCGAAGCGAGCACGTGACTTGAGTACTGTTCGGCCGATGCCGCAGCGGCGAGCAGTTCCGCCTCACCAAAGCCGCTCGCAGGCCTCGCCGCAACGAGCTGCGGCCTCCCCTGGGTGAGCGTCCCCGTCTTATCAAAGGCCACGGAGCGAATGCGTGCTAATTGCTCGAGCACCGCCCCGCCCTTGACGATCACGCCCACCTTCGATGCACGCGACATTCCACCCAAGTAGGCGACTGGCGCCGCAATGAGTAGCGGACAAGGCGTCGCAAGCACCAACACCTCGGCAAAGCGGCTTGCCTCGCCCGATACGGCCCACGCCACTCCTGCAATCAGGAGCGACCCTCCCGTAAACGGGATGGCAAAGCGATCCGCGAGGCGCACCACGGGCGCCTTTGCGTCCTCGGACTCCTTGACGAGCGCGACGATCTGCTGGAACTGGCTGTCCGCGCTCACCCGCGTGGCGCGCATATGCACGGCGCGAGTTCCATTCACGGCACCGGACATAATCTCTTCACCCAGCGCGCGTGTGACGGGCAGGCTCTCTCCAGTCAGCGACGACTCGTCAAACTCGGCCTCCTCGGTCAAGAGCTCGCCGTCAACCGGCACTATCTCGGAGGGCCGCACTAGGACCGTGTCGCCTACCGCGATCTCTTCGACAGGTACGTCGTAGATCTCGCCCTCACCATCAACGACATGCGCCATGCTGGGAGACCTATCCAGGAGGGCGCTCAGGTCGCGCCGCGCCCTGCGGGCCGCAATCTCCTCGAGTGCGCCGCCACCGGAAAGCATCAAGACCACAATGAGCGCCGCGGCGTATTCGCCCACGGCAAGAGTGGCGATCATCGCCATGACCGCGAGGATGTCGAGGCCAAAATGCCCGCGCACCACGTCACGGATCATGCCTACCGAGGTCCATGCCACAAAGAGCGCCACGTAGATGGTGGCGATCCAGCGACCGGCCGAGCCCCCACCCGAAAGTGACACTGCTGCCACCACTAATCCGATGGCTATCGTGAGCATCACCGCTGGATAACGCTTGATCAGACGTGCGACGTATGTCATGCCTTCAGTATGGTGCTGCTCTTGCGAGCGAACTTGGGACCAACCACGCGACGATGAAGCCCAGGGCGCGTCGCGCGAGCTACAGGGGCCACACCGTCATATCCGCGGAGATGTTCGCGTCCAAGATCGCGACGCCCGACGTGCCGGACGACGCCCCCGACTGCTCGAGGCAATAAAACGTCACGGATCTCGACCGTGTTCACGCCGGAGTGTCTCGCGCCCGAACATGACGTGGCATCGTTCGACTGCGGGCATACCGGCCGGGTCCCCGCGCGCCAGAACTCCCCCCGCCCCCAACGTCGGTCCTCCGTGACAGAATCACCTACATGCCAGGAACTAATCTCACGCGCGTTGAGGCCGAGGCCCGCGCAGCTGTCGTCTCTACCGAGACCTACACCGTCGAGCTCGACCTCACCACCTCCGAGGAGACCTTCCGCTCGACATCGACCGTCGCCTTCACCGCTACCCCGGGCGAGAGCACGTTCATCGACCTCATCGCCCCCACTGTCCTGAGCATCACGCTCAACGGGCAGAGGCTCGACCCTGCCACGCACTTCAGCGACAGCCGCATCGAGCTTCCCGGCCTCCAGGCCACCAATAGCCTCACCGTCGTGGCCGACTGCGCCTACATGAACACGGGCGAGGGCCTCCACCGCTTTGTTGACCCCGAAGACGGCGAGGTCTACCTCTACAGCCAATTCGAGGTGGCCGACACTCGTCGCGTCTTTGCGGTCTTCGAGCAGCCCGACCTCAAGGCGAGCTTCCAGTTCACTGTGACGGCTCCTAGCCACTGGCACGTCTTGAGCAACAACCCGTCGATCATCACCACGCTTGACGACAAGACCATCACCATCGCAGGCCACATTCGCGGCATCTCGCGTTGGGCCTTCACCCCCACCACGCGCTTGCCTTGCTACGTCACCGCGATCGTCGCCGGCCCGTATCACGAGGTCAAGGGGACCATCGAGTCCCGCAAGGGCACGCTCAGCGCCAACGTGTATTGCCGCAAGGGCCTGGCCGAATTCCTTGACGCCGATGTCATTCTGGACGACACCCAGAAGGGCTTCACCTTCTACGAGGACAAGTTCCAAACGGACTACCCGTACGAGAAGTACGACCAGATCTTTGTGCCCGAGTTCAACGCTGGCGCCATGGAGAATGCCGGCTGCGTCACGTTCCTCGAGGAATACGTTTTCCGCTCCAAGGCCGCCAAGGCCCGCATCGAGCGCCGCACCGTGACGGTGCTCCACGAGCTCGCGCACATGTGGTTTGGCGACCTTGTCACCATGAAGTGGTGGAACGACCTGTGGCTCAACGAGTCCTTCGCCGAATTCATGTCAACGCTCGCCACCGCTGAGACCACTCAATACAAGAACGCCTGGGTGAGCTTCAACTCGCTCGAAAAGTCATGGGCTTACCGCCAAGACCAGTTGCCTTCGACGCACCCGATCATGGCCAACATTCGCGACCTCGAAGACGTCGAGGTCAACTTTGACGGCATCACCTACGCCAAAGGCGCCTCGGTGCTTCGCCAGCTTGTCGCATGGGTGGGCCAGGACGCATTCTTCGAGGGCGTCGCCGAATATATGCGCAAGCACCACCACGCCAACGCGACGCTCAACGATCTTCTCGTGGAACTCGAGAAGGCATCGGGCCGCGACCTCGCCGCATGGAGCGACCTTTGGCTCCAGAAGGCCGGCGTCACCACGCTGCGTCCCGTCATCGAAGTAGACGATGCTGGGGTACTGACGCGCTTCGCCGTCGCCCAAGAGGTCCCGGCAGAATGGCCGACGCAGCGCCCGCACCGCTTGCGCATCGGCGGCTACGACCTGGTTGACGGCATGC